>Ga0187810_10000066_pt1 | contig 50016 bp, 32 predicted proteins | sample NC_wetland_sal_i_9_FD_132963 | JGI IMG/M metagenome (GOLD analysis project Ga0187810, IMG submission 132963) | Wetland sediment microbial communities from Neuse River Estuary, North Carolina, USA - ASW_5 | ecosystem: Environmental > Aquatic > Freshwater > Wetlands > Sediment | place: USA: North...
ATGCCGCGCGCAGCGAAAAGGATTGCCTTGTTTGGCCCGCGGTGGCACGACAAAGGCCGCGAAATTCGATGTAACACCATCAACGAAATAGGGGCAGTCGAATGGCCGATCATCCTTGGAAGACGAAGGATTGGTTCGTGAGCGAATGGGATTATGCGGACGAAGTGCGCAAGGATTTCAAATTCGCCAAGAACATCAAGATCCACGACGTCACGCTGCGCGACGGCGAGCAACAGACCGGCGTTATCCTGAGCAAGGACGAAAAGGTCCGCATCGCCGAAGCCTTGGCGGAAGCCGGCGTGCATCGCATCGAGGCCGGCATGCCGATCGTTTCGCCATCCGACAACGAGGCCATCAAGGAGATCGTCAAACGTAATTTCGGTCCGCAGATATTCTCGTTCGCGCGCTGCATGAAAGAGGATGTCCAGCGCGCCATCGATACCGGCGTCAACGGCGTGGTGATGGAAATCCCGTCCAGCAAGCACATGCTCGAGTTCGCCTATCGTTGGCCGTTGGAAAAGGCGATCGAGACTTCGATCGAAGCCACCAAGTTTGCGCATGCCAACGGGCTTGAGGTCGTGTTCTTCCCGATCGACTTTTCGCGCGCGGAAATGAAATGGGCGCTGGATCTGATCGAGCGCGTCGCCAAAGAGGGGCACATGGACGCGCTGGCCCTGGTCGACACCTTCGGGGTCGTGTCGCCGCACGCGATGCAATACTTCGTGCGCCACGTCAAGGCGCGCATCAACAAGCGTCTCGAGGCGCACTTCCATCAGGACTTTGGCATGGGGGTGGCGAACACCATCATGGCGCTGGCCGAAGGCGTCGAGGTCATGCACACGACCGTTCTCGGCATCGGCGAGCGCTCCGGTAACACGCCGATGGAAGAAGTCGTCATGGCGTTGAAGACCATGTACGGCGTGGATATCGGGATCGACTGCACCAAGCTCACGCCGCTCGCCAATTTGGTGCAGCGCTTGACCGGGGTCGCCGTACCCACGAACAAGGCCATCGTCGGCAGCGGGCTGTATCAGATCGAGTCGGGCATCATCGCCAGCTGGTTCAAGAATTGCGGCGAGAAATACGCGACCGAGTTGTTCCCGATCCGTTGGAGCGCCGTCGGACAGCCGCCCGCCGAAGTAGTGATGGGCAAGGGCAGCGGCATCGATTCGGTCAATCTCTGGCTTCAGCAAGTGGGTATGCAGGTTTCCGAAGAAGACGCCCTCAAGATCACGGCGGCGGTCAAGGCACACTCGCTGAAGAGCAAGAAGATGCTGACCCAAGCCGAGTTCCGCGATCTGGCAAGACGCGTTGTCGGCCGCAGCGTCGCGGCCTAGAACGGCCGCGGCTGCGAGGCCGGCGCCCGATAGCGTGGGACTGAGACGCAACCGCTTCCTCAAGCCGGACGACGGCATGCTGTTGGCCTTCATGGGCCTGGGCGAGCGGCGCCGGAAAGCGGTCGCCGATCCCGGTTAAGCCGTTGTTGCGCTGCAAAATATAATGCGACTCGTCTACCCTGGCGGGGTATGCCGATTCGCGCTATTCTGAAATATTATTCAGTTTGATTGGGGGAGGTTAGCAGAACGTCCATGTTTGACCGTGATCGCCGTCCTGATTTTTTCCGCACCGAGGATGCTCCGACCGGCCGCCGCGTCGAGGCCAAGGTGAAATGGTTCAACTCATCGAAGGGTTTCGGCTTCGTCGCCATGTCGGACGGAACCGCCGATGCCTTTCTGCCGATGGCGATCCTGCGCCGCGCCGGCTACGAGGATGTCCGCGAGGGCGCCTCGATCACCTGCGAGGTGGGAGCCGGCGCCAAGGGGCCCTTGGTGGTGAACGTCCTCAACATCGACAACAGCACCGCAGCGCCGCCCGGCAGCGGCGGCGGTGCCGGCACGCGGCCGCGCGGCCCGGCGCAGAGCATGCAAGGCGCGGTCAAATGGTTCGAGCCGGACAAGGGCTACGGATTCATCTCGCCCGAAGGCGGCGGCAAGGACATCTTCGTGCACATCACCGCGCTTCGCCGCAGCGGCCTGGAAGCGCTCGAACCCGGGCAACGCGTTCAGGTCGATGTGGTCGAGGGCCGCAAGGGCCTTGAGGCCGAGCGGGTCACCCTGGTCTGAGCCGTTTCCGCAGCCGATAGGACTGGCGCGCACGGCCCTTTGGTGTGGTAGAATGCGTGGCAAGGGGCGGGCTCCATGGACTTGCAAGATACGCTGAAGACCTACCGGCTGTTTTCCGGGTCTTATGATTTCGTCTTTGGGCCGATCTTTCATCCCGGCCGCAAGGCGGCGGTGCGCTTCGCCAACGATCAGCCGGGACAACGCATCCTCGAGGTCGGCGTCGGCACCGGCCTGTCATTGCCGTATTTCCGCCAGGACGCCGAAGTCACCGGCATCGATGTTTCGGTCGAGATGCTGGCCAAGGCGAAGCAGCGCGTCCGGCGCAAGAACCTGAAGCAGGTCAAGGCGCTGCTCGAGATGGACGCGGAGGAGATGAGCTTCGCCGACAACAGCTTCGATGCGGTGCTGGCCCTCTATGTGGCTTCGGTCGTGCCCGATCCCGCCCGCTTCGCCGCCGAGATGCGCCGCGTCTGCCGCCCCGGCGGCACCATCGTCATCGTCAATCACTTCACCAGCGAGAATCCGGTGATGCACATGGTGGAAAAGATACTCGCGCCCTTGGCCGGCAAGATCGGCTTCCACGCCGATTTTCCGCTGGACGATTTCCTGATGGTGAGCGCGCTGTCGGTGCGCGAAATCCGGCCGAGCAACCTGTTCGGTTATTGGCGCCTGCTGCGTTGCGTCAACGCCAAGCCGGCCGTCGGCGTCAGGTCCTAAAGCAGGTCCAATTCGAATTCCATCACCGTGCCGCCGCCCATCACCGCGGGCAGTAGCGCCGGCGCCAGCGCCAGGCGATGCTCGGCATAGAACCGCGCCGTCGCACACTTGGCCTTGAGGAACTTGGCGTCGCCTTCGCGCGAAGCGAGCAGCCGCGAAGCCGCCAGCACGCCTTCGGCCAGGAGCCAGCCGCCTGCCACGGTGCCGAGCAGCCTGAGATAAGGCTCGGCTCCGGCCAGGGCGCGGCCCGGATCCCGGGCGTAAGTTTCGATCAGATACCGGTCCGCCTTTTCCAGCGCGTCGATGCCTTGCGCGAGCGGCGCCGATATCGCTTTTTCGCTGTCGAGACGCTTCAAGGTTTTGCGCATTTCGGCGGCGAGATCCTGTGCCGCCGCGCCCCGGTCGCGGACAAGCTTGCGTCCGACCAGGTCATTGGCCTGGATGCCGTTGGTGCCCTCATAGATCGGCGCGATGCGCGCATCGCGCAGATGCTGCGCCGCGCCGGTCTCCTCGATGAAGCCCATGCCGCCATGGACCTGGATGCCGGTTGACGCCACCTCCACCCCCAGATCGGTGCTCCACGCCTTGACCACCGGCATCAGCAGATCGAGCCGCGCCTGCGCCGCCGCGCGCTTGGCCGCATCGGGGTGGTGCCGCGCACGGTCGGCCTGGCCGGCGGCGTAATAAGTCAAGGCGCGCGCCGCCTCGGTGGATGACCGCATCGAGAGCAGCATGCGCCGCACGTCGGGATGATGCAGGATCGGCGCCTTCTCGCCGTCCTTGGCGGTCACCGGCCGGCCTTGCACGCGCTCGCCTGCATAGGCGCGGGCGCGCTGCATGGCGCGTTCGGCCAAGGCCACGCCTTCGAGCCCGACATGGAGCCGCGCATTGTTCATCATGATGAACATGCCTTCGAGGCCGCGGTTTTCAGCTCCCACCAGGTATCCCACCGCGCCGCCATTGTCGCCATAGGACATGACACAGGTCGGGCTGGCATGGATGCCGAGCTTTTCCTCGAGCCTGAGGCAGCGCAGATCGTTGCGCGGACCCGGGCTGCCATCGGCATTCGGCAGGAATTTGGGAACCAGGAACAGCGAGATGCCCTTGTTGCCGGGCGGCGCGTCGGGCAGCCGCGCCAGCACCAGATGCACGATGTTGGCGGCCATGTCGTGCTCGCCCCAGGTGATGAAGATCTTCTGCCCGGTGATGCGATAGTGGTCGCCTTCCTTCACCGCGCGCGTGCGCAGCGCGCTCAAATCGGAACCGGCCTGCGGCTCGGTCAGGTTCATGGTTCCGGTCCATTCGCCGGAAATCAGCTTGGGCAGGTAAATCCGCTTCTGCTCGGCATTGCCTTGCGAGGCCAGCAGCTCGATCGCCGAGATCGCCAGCATCGGACAAAGCGCAAAGGACAGATTGGCCGCGTTCAACATTTCGAACACGGCGGTGGCGAGCGCGGCAGGCAGGCCCTGGCCGCCATATTCGGGCGGCGCCGTCAGCCCGGTCCAGCCGCCCGCGGCAAAGCCCTGATACGCCTCCTTGAAACCCTTCGGGCTGCGCACCACGCCGTTTTCGAGCCGGCTTTTCTCGATGTCGCCGCTGCGATTCAAGGGCGACAGGACCCTGCCGGCGAATTTGGCGGCTTCCTCCAGCACGGCGCCGACCGTGTCGGCCGACGCGCCCGCGCAGCCGGGCAGCAATGCTATTTCCGGCAGGCCCGCGATCTCGTCGAGGACGAAACGCATCTCATGCAGGGGTGCCGCGTATTCGCTCATGGCGCCGGCTTCAGCAGTTTTCCCGGATTCATGATTCCCTGGGGATCGAACGCGGCCTTGACCCGGTGCATCAATTCAAGTTCCAGCTTCTGGGCATAGTGCTCGAGCTCGTCGATTTTGACCAGGCCGATGCCGTGCTCGGCGCTGATCGAGCCGCCCATCTCGACCACGATGTCGTGGACGATGCGGTTGAACTCGGCCCAGCGCTTGAGGAACACGGTCTTGTCGGCGCCCGCCGGCTGCGACAGGTTGTAGTGGATGTTGCCGTCGCCGACATGGCCGAAGGGATAGGGGCGGATGCCGGGCAGTCTCGCGGTCACGGCGGCGTTGGCCTTGAGGACGAAATCGGCGACGCGGCTCACCGGCACGGAGACGTCGTGCTTGATGCTGCCGCCCAATGCGCCTTGCAGTTCGGCCAGAGATTCCCGGATGCGCCACAACTCGTCGCGTTGCGCCTCGCTTCCGGCGATGACGCCGTCCTGCACCAGCGCGGATTCCATGGCCTGCGCCAGCAGATCCTCGAGCGCGCCGCGCAATCCGCTGTCCTTCTGGCTCGACGACACTTCCAGCAGCACGTACCAGTCATGCCGGGTCTTGAGCGGATCGTGCAGGTTGACGCCGTGCTTCAATGCGTTGTCGATGCCGATGCGCGGCACCAGTTCGAAGCCGGTGAGCAAATCGCCGCTCGCGGCCCGGGCGCGGGCGAAAAGCTGCATCACGTCCTCGATGCGCTTCAAGCCCAGGAACGCGGTTTCGACCTCGCGCGGCCGGGGGAAGAGCTTGAGCGTCGCGGCGGTGATGATGCCGAGCGTGCCCTCGCCGCCGATGAACAGCTGCTTCAGATCGTAGCCGGTGTTGTTCTTGCGCAAAGCCCGCAGCCCGTTCCAAACCCTGCCGTCGGGCAGCACCACTTCGAGGCCCAGGGTCAGTTCGCGCATGTTGCCGTAGCGCAGCACGGCGATGCCGCCGGCATTGGTCGAAAGATTGCCGCCGATCTGGCATGAGCCCTCGGCGCCGAGGCTCAACGGGAAGAGCCGGTCGGCATGTTCGGCCGCGCGTTGGATGTCGGCCAGCACGCAGCCCGCCTCGGCGGTGATGGTGAAGTTGATCGGGTCGATTTCGCGCACCCGGTTCATGCGCCCGAGGTTCAACAGCACGCCGTCCGGGGTCGATACCGCGCCGCCGACGAGGCCGGTATTGCCGCCTTGGGGATAGATCGGGATGCGGGCTTCGGCGCAGAGCTTCACCGCCTCGGCCACTTCCCGGGTCGAAGCCGGGCGCAGCACGAGGCGCGCCTTGCTTTGGTAAAGCTCGCGTTGCTCGGCGAGATAGGGCGCCATGCCGGCAGGATCGGCGATCGCGCCCTTTTCGCCCAAGATCCCCTTGAGGCGGGCGAGCGTCTCCTCGATCCGGGTCTTTTCCGTCACGGTCATGCCTTAAGCCCTATCGCCCCCGCGCCGCGCGGGCAAGCCGGTCGTTGATGGCCAGGCCCAGGCCCCACTCGGGGATGGGCATGACGGCGATAGCCGAGAAAGCGGGATTGTCGAGCGCGCGCAAGGCGGCGAACAGCCGGGAGGCGGCCTCCTGAAGATCGCCGGTCGGACTCAGTGAAATGCAACGCGCCGCACCCAGCAGCGGCTCCGGCCCGAAGGCGATCAGCGCCTCGGTCTTGGCCACGCCGGCCGCGTTCAAGCGCAAGGGCAGGGACGGGGCGTAATGCCGCTCCAGCATGCCGGGGGCGCGCGGCTGGGCGCCTCCTTGCGCGCGCGCGATGGGGCGGCCGAGGATTTTCTCCAATTCCTCCAACGCCGCGCCGCCGGGCCGCAGCAGCAGGGGTTTTTCGCCCGAGAGATCGAGGATGGTCGATTCGATGCCGATCGGACAGGGCCCTCCGTCGAGCACGGCGGCGATGCGGCCGCCGAGTTCCTCCATCACATGCGCGGATGTCGTCGGGCTGACATGGCCCGAGCGGTTGGCGCTCGGCGCCGCCAGCGGCAATCCCGCGGCGCGCAGCAGCTTTTGCGCGAGCGGATGCGCCGGCACGCGCAGCGCCAAGGTGTCCAACCCGGCGCAAGCCAACAACGCCACCGGGCAATCCTGCGCGCGCTTCAAGACCAGGGTCAGCGGCCCCGGCCAGAATTTCCGCGCGATTCTCCGTGCCCTTCCATCGAACGCCGCGAGCGTCTCGGCGGCGGCGAGATCGGGCACATGCACGATTAGCGGATTGAATTGCGGCCGTTCCTTGGCGGCGAAGATCGCTGCCACCGCGGCCTCGCTGGTGGCGTCTCCGCCCAGGCCATAGACCGTCTCGGTCGGGAAGGCGACCAGTTCGCCTTGGCGCAAGAGCGAGACCGCGCGGTCGAGCGCGAATGGCGCCAGCAATTCGGTCACGTCCGTCCGCGGGCGATGAAGCCGGGATTAAGATAGCCGGGCTTGCCGTAGCGGAACGGCGCGCCGTCGAGCGTCACCACGCTGCCGCCCGCCGCCTCGAGGATCGCCTGGCCGGCGGCGGTGTCCCATTCATGGGTCTCGCCATAGCGCGGGTAATGGTCGGCCGTGCCTTCGGCCAGCAGGCAGAACTTGACCGCGCTGCCCATCTGCCGGTGCTCGGCGGCCGGCAGATTTGCCAGATAGGCGTCGATGCGCCGCGACGAGCCGTGCAGCCGGCTCGACAGCACCACCGGCTTGGCCGGGGGCAGCCGCGCCGAGATCGGCTCGGGCGCGGATTCGCCGCGCTGGCGCGTGGCGGTGCCCGGCCCGGCCGCGGCGTAGATCAGGCCCTTCACCGGCACGCCCACCACCCCCAGCACCGGGCGATTGCCTTCCACCAGCCCGATATTGACGGTGAATTCGTCTTGCCGCGCGACGAAGCCCTTGGTGCCGTCGAGCGGATCGACCAGCCAGAAGCGCGGCGGCGCGGCGGCTTGCAAGCCCGTGGCCGCCGCCTGTTCCTCTTCGGCGATCACCGGAATATCCGGCGCGGCTCGTTTCAGCGCGGCGATGATGAGATGCTCGGCCTCTTCGTCGGCGAGTGTCACGGGTGATTTGTCGGCCTTGTGCCTGACATCGAAGGGTGTGGCGTAGACCTTGAGGATGGCCGCCGCCGCCTGGCGCGCGGCTAGGCGCGCGGCTTCGAGCAAGGCCTGATGCTCGGCGCTCATCGCTTTGCGTCCGCTTGCCCGATGGCGCGCCACACGCTTTGCGGTGTCGCCGGCATGTCGATCGATCCCACGCCCAGCTCGGCCAGCGCGTCGACCACCGCATTGATCACGGCGGGCGGCGCGCCGATGGCGCCGGCTTCGCCCGCGCCCTTCACGCCCAGCGGATTGGTGGTGCAGGGCACGACGTTGACGGCGAATTCGATCGGCGGAATATCGTTGGCGCGCGGCATGGCGTAATCCATGAAGGAGCCGGAAAGCAACTGGCCGCTGGCGCCGTCGTAAACGCAATGCTCGACCAGCGCCTGGCCCACGCCCTGGCCGACGCCGCCATGCACCTGTCCGGCCAGCAGCATCGGGTTCACCACATTGCCGAAATCGTCGACCACGACATAACGTGCGATGCGGATTGCGCCGGTTTCGTGATCGATCTCGAGCTCGCAGGCGTGGCAGCCATTGGGAAAGGTGTGCGCGGCGGGCAGGAAATGGGCGGTTTCGTCGAAGCCGGGCTCGAATCCCGGCGGCAGCAGCAGCGGGTTGAACGCCGCCTGCGCCACCTCGGTCATGGCGATGCGCTTGTCGGTTCCGGCCACGACGTAGAATCCCTCGGCGAATTCGAGATCGGCCTCGGCGGCTTCCAGCCGGTGAGCGGCGATTTTCATGCCCTTGTCGATGATGCGCTTCACCGCCAGCATCACCGCGACGCCGCCCACCGGCAGCGAACGCGAGCCGCCGGTGCCGCGGCCGAATCCCACAATGTCGGTGTCGCCCTGATGCACGCGCACGCGATCGAACGGAATGCCCAGCCCGTCGGCCGCCAGCTGGGCATAGGCGGTCTGGTGGCCCTGGCCGGAGGATTGCGAGCCGACGATGACCGTGACGGCGCCGCTCGAATCAAAACGTATTTCCGCCGCCTCGTCGAAGCCGCCGCCGCATTGCTCGATATAGGTCGCGATGCCGAATCCCAGCAACCGCCCGCGCGCTTTCGCCAACGCGCGGCGGGCGGGGAATCCTTCGAAGTCGGCGGTCTTGAGCGCGTCCTCCATGTTCCGGGCGAAATCGCCGCTGTCGTAGCTCATGCCCAGCGCGGTCTTGTAAGGCATGGCGGCGGGCGGGATGAAATTGCGCCGGCGCAGCTCGGCGGGCGCGACCTTCAATTGGCGCGCGGCGTGGTCGACCAAACGCTCGATGACGTAATTGGCTTCGGGCCGCCCGGCGCCGCGATAGGCATCGACCGGCACGGTGTTGGTATAGACGCCCTTGACGCGCACGACGGCGGCCGGCGTGCGGTAACAGCCCGCGAGCATCGCGGTGCCGGCCATGGTCGGTATGAAGGTGCCGAAATTCGAGAGATAAGCGCCGAGGTTGGCGCTGGTCTCGACCTCGAGCGCGAGGAAGTAGAGATCGCCGTCGAGCGCGAGGCGCGCGCTGGTGACGTTGTCGCGGCCATGCGCGTCGGTGAGGAAGGATTCGCCGCGCTCGCCGGTCCATTTGACCGGACGCCCGAGCTTGCGCGCCGCGTACAGCACCAGCCCCTGCTCGGGATAAAGAAACAGCTTCATGCCGAAACCGCCGCCCACGTCGGGCGTCACCACGCGGAAGCGGTTCTCCGGCAGCTTGAATATGTTCGCGGCCAGCAGCCGGCGGATGGCGTGCGAGCCCTGGGTCGAGGTGGTGAGCGTGAAACGCGCCTCGCCCGGATCGTAAAATCCCAACGCGCCGCGCGGCTCCATCGCATTGGCGACCAGGCGGTTATTGACCAGGGTCAACCCGACCACGTGCTTGGCCTTGGCGAAGCCCGCCTCAACCGCCTTGCGGTTGCCGCTTTCCCAATCGAAACAGAGATTGCCCGGAATTTCGTCCCATACCAGCGGCTGGCCGGGCGCGTTGGCGGTGGAGGTTTCCACTGCAGCCGGCAGGGTTTCGTAATCCACATCGATCAGCTCGGCCGCGTCCTTGGCCTCGGCTAATGTCTCGGCGACGATGAAGGCGATGCCGTCGCCGACATGCCGCGCCTTGCCCTCCGCCAGCAATGGATGCTCGACCAGCACGACCGGGCTGCCGTCGCGGTTCTTCAACGGCACGACGCAGGGGATACGGCCGATGCCGTCCTTGGCGAGATCGGCGGCGGTGAACACGCCGAGGACTCCTTGTGCCTGGATCGCTGCCGTGGCGTCGATCTTGCGGATGCGGGCATGGGCGTGCGGCGAGCGCAGAACGTATCCCACGGCCTGGCGCGACAAGCTCACATCGTCGGTGTAACGGCCATGGCCGGTGATGAAACGCGGGTCTTCGGTGCGCCGCACCGATTGACCCATGCCGAACTGTCCCATGCGGAGGAGGCCCTGTCCTGGAAGGGTTGGAGCGCTAAGATAGAGGCAGGGAATTGCTTCGACCAATCCCTTTTTGGCCCATTTTTCCGCCCATTTTGCACATGGGGGAGCGGGGGAAGAAACGCATGTGCGGGCGCTTCAAGCTGTCCACGCCGGAAGCGGAGCTGAGAGCGGCTCTGGGCTTCGTCGAGCAGCCCAATCTGGCGCCGCGCTACAACATCGCGCCGACCCAGGAGGTGCCAGTGTTGCGCCAACGGCGCCAGCCCAAGGGCGAACGCACGCTGCAAAACCTGCGCTGGGGCCTGATCCCGTCCTGGGCCAAGGACGCGAAAATCGCCGCTTCTCTGATCAATGCGCGCGCCGAAACCCTGACGGAGAAGCCGGCCTTCGCCGCGGCCTTCCGCAAGCGCCGCTGCCTGGTGCCGGCCGACGGTTTCTATGAATGGGCGGGGGAAGGCGAGGGCAGGCAGGCTTATCTCATTTCGCGCCGCGACGGCGGCGTTTTCGCCTTCGCCGGGCTGTGGGAGCGCTGGACGCCAAAGGTGGGCGGCAAGGAATCTCCCGCGATCGACAGCTTCACCATCGTCACCACCGAGGCGAATTCCTTGCTGCGCCCGCTCCACAAGCGCATGCCGGTGATCCTGCCCGAAACGCATTACGCGGACTGGCTCGATCCCGATGCGCCGCCCGAAGACCTGAAGCATCTGCTCGTGCCGGCGGCTGACGATCTCTTGCGCTATTACCCGGTGAGCAAGCGGGTCAATTCGGCGCGCATCGACGAACCCGACCTGGCCGATCCCACGGGACCCGAGACCGTTTCCTAGTTAGCCGCCCTTCCTGGCCGCCGCGATCATCTTGCGCAAGCCGTCGAGATCGGTTGCGCCCATGTTCATTTCATTGCCGACCACCAGCCCGGGCGTGCCGTCGATGCCGAGGGCTTCGGCGAGCGCGTAATTGCGCTGGATGATCTTGTCCACGTCCGGCGATGCCATGTCGGTCTTGAGCTTATCGAGGTCGAGGCCGGCAGAAGCCGCGGTCTTCATCACCGAATCCTGATCGATCGCGCCCTTGCGCGTTATCATCTGGCTGCGGAATTCCTCGTATTTGCCCTGCTTGCGCGATGCGATGGCCACGCGCGAGGCGAAAACCGAAACCGGCCCCAGGATCGGGAATTCCTTGTAGACGATGCGCAACTTGCCGTCCTCCTTGATGAGCGCCTGCATCGCGGACTCCATCTGCTTGCAATAGGGACAGCGGTAATCGAAGAACTCGATCAAGGTCACGTCACCCTTGGGATTACCGCTTACCGCGGAATCCGGATCCGACAGCAGAGCCGCGCGATTTTGCGCAATCGCCTTGCGCTGGTTTGCGGCGGTAACTGCGTCTTCTTTCTGCTTCTCCGCCTTCAGCGCATCGATCACCGCCTCGGGGTGGTCTTGCAGGTAGTCATGGATGAGCTTTTGCAGCTCCTGTTGCTGCGCCGGGGTAAAGGCGGATTGGGCGCTTGCCTGCGGAGCGATGGCAAAGACGGCAAGCGCCAACGCCAGGAACAGAATGCGCAACCGGATGGGAATCAAAAGGCTCAAGACTTTTCCCGCATGCGTTTGGCATCGTCGCGGATGTCCTGGGCGCGCTGGCGCTCGGGTCCCGGCGGCAGAATCTTGATTGCCCGGTCGGCTTGCTGGCCGGCGGTCCTGTAATTGCCGTTGGCCATGCCTTCCTCGGCCAGCGCCAGTGCCGCCATGCCGAGATTGTTGCTCCGGCCATAGGCGATGGCCAGGAAATGCCAGGCGTCGGGATTGTCGCTCTCGAAATGCACGGCATCGGCCAGCATGTTCAACGCCGTGGGCAGCAGCGCGGGGTTGTTGGTTTCGAGATCGACCTGCGCCGCCTCGATGCGCAGAAGCGGCGTATCGGGCTTGAGCTGCACCGCTTTCGCGTAAGGCGCCACCGCCTCGTCGACATGGCCGTTTTCGAACAGCATTTGCCCTTTCAACTCGTAGAAATAGGGGTTGTCGGGATAATCATGGATCAATCCGTCGATGATGGCGAGCGCGTCCTTCAATTGCGGAATGCGATAGTAGGCGATGGCGCGTGCGTAGCGCGCCGGCACGGAATTGTCATCGGCCTTGTATTGGGCCAGCGTGTCGCTGGGCGGGTTGAGGAACGCGCCGAGCTTGGCCTTCATGATATTGAAATTGGTCACCCATTGCGGCGGATCGGGCACTTTCGACCACGGCGAATGGGCGACATGCTCGCGCACATATTCGATGCGTTGCGTGGTGAGGGGGTGGGTGCGGAGGTAGGGATCCTGGCGCTGCGCCGAGAGAAATTCTTCCTGCTCCAGAATCTCGAAGAAATCCAGCAGCCCCTGGGCCGATTGATGGGTGGCGTCGAGGAATTTCAAGGCCGCCTGGTCGGCCGAGGCCTCTTGCGCCACCGAGAAGGACAGGTAGGAGCGCAGGCCCACGCCCTCGCCGGCCGCCATGCCGGCGCCCATGGCTTCGGCGTTGTGGCCGACGGCGCCGGCGGCCACGCCCACCACCATGGCGATGATGGCCTTGATGGTGGCGTCGTGCATCTCTTCCTGAAAGCGCACCAGATGGCCGCCCGCGATGTGGCCGGTTTCGTGCGCCATGATGCCGATGATCTCGTTCGGCCGGTCGGCGCGCAGCAGCGTGCCGGTATTCATGAACAGGTTTTGGCCGCCGGCGACGAAGGAGTTGAGCGTCGGATCGTTGATGATGTAGATGTGGACGCCATACGGATCGAGCCCGGCGGCGGTGAAGATCGGCGTGGCCCAGATGCGGATGTTGTTTTCAATCTCGGCGTCGCGGATGATATCGGGAGAACCATCGGCCACCGCGACCTGAGCCAGAGCCGCATAGGCCGCCAGCGCCAGACAGAAAACCTTGAGGGTCATGCGCAAGCGCAATCGTTTCGGCTCCGTTCCCCCGCGTAATCTCCGCCATGCCGAGGGGTGGCGTCAACCGGCGATTTCCCTTGGCGGTGCGTGGTTCGCATGGTCCTAAAAATTTCGCAACGTGGGCGCATTCCGCCCTTCATCGTCATGGACGTGCTGCGCGACGCCAACGAGCGCGCGGCCCAGGGCAAGGATATGCTCCATCTCGAGGTCGGCCAGCCCTCGACCGGCGCGCCCCGGGGCGTGATCGAGGCGGCGCGCGCGGCCCTCAGCCGCGAGGTGCTGGGCTATACCGATACGCTGGGCCTGCCCGCCTTGCGCGCGGCGATATCCGCATATTACGCCAGGATCCACGGAGTGACCGTCGATCCCGCGCGCATCGTCGTCACCACCGGCTCGTCGGCTGCCTTGGTTTTCGCCTTCCTCGCCGCTTTTGAGCCCGGCGACCGGGTGGCGCTGGCGGCGCCGGGTTATCCCGCCTACCGCAACATGCTGACCGCGCTCGATCTGGTCCCGGTCGAGCTGCAAGCGGGCGAGCGTGAGCGCTATCAGGTGACGCTCGATCTGCTGCGCGCGCAGGGCCAGGGCGTCGATGGCCTGATCGTGGCGAGCCCGGCCAACCCGACCGGCACCATGATCGAGGCGTCGGAACTCGCCGCGATAGCGCGCTATTGCCGCGACCACGGCGTCCGCCTGATATCGGACGAGGTCTATCACGGCATCGTCTATGGCGATGATGCCGCGACCGCGCTCGCATCCGATTCCCAGGCGGTGGTGGTCAACAGCTTCTCCAAATATTACTCCATGACCGGCTGGCGCGTCGGTTGGATGGTGGCGCCCGACGACATGCTGCGTGCGGTCGAGTGCCTGGCGCAGAATCTTTCGGTGTCGCCGCCGTCGCTGTCGCAACATGCCGCGATCGCGGCTTTCGATTGCGTGCCGGAACTCGATGCCAATGTCCGGCGCTATACCGAAAACCGCGCGTTGCTGCTGAACGAGCTGCCCAAGGCCGGCTTCGAACGTTTCGCGCCGGCGCAGGGCGCGTTCTATCTCTACGCCGATGTCGCGCATCTGACCAATGACAGCGAGGATTTCTGCCGCCGCTTGCTGCGCGAAACCGGCGTGGCGCTGACTCCCGGGACCGATTTCGATCATGCGCGCGGCCGTTCCAGCTTGCGCCTGTGCTATGCCGGATCGGCGGACACGATCGCGCAAGCGGCATCCCGGCTCAAATCCTGGCGCCCCTGAGGCGGCGGCCTCCTAGCGTTTCCACCAGCCCTTTTTCGGATTGGCGGCGGGCCCGGAGATTTCTTGCACCGGCGGCACGTTGTGCTGGATCGGCGCGCGCTCGGCCTCGACCCGCTTATGCTCCGGCTCCTTTGCCGGAGGTCTTTGGAATGCCGGCTCCACCGGCGGCGGAGACCTTGAGAAGGTCGGCTCTGCCGGGGGTGCGAAGCTCTGCTGCGGCGGTGATTGGTATGCCGGCTCCGGGGAAGGCCTTTGGTATGCCGGCTCCGCCGATGGAGGAGCGCCGCTCATCGTCTCGCCGCCCATCGTCTCGCCGCCCATGGGCTCGCCGCCCATCTCGCTGCCTTGACCGCCGCCGCGCCGCCGCCGCCTGCCGCCGCGCCGGCCGCGACGCCGGCGCTTGCGCTCGCCCTCGGCTTGGGGCTGGCCGCCCTCTGGTTGCGGATATTGCGGCTGCGGCTGCATTTCGCTTTCATCAAGCGGCAGCTCCGCCGCCCCACCGCCGTCCGGAATGTAGCCCGGCTCGCCCGGCAACAGGGCGAAGCGTAGCCGCGGTGGCGGAGTGTGCGGCCGTTCCTCGCCAAAGGGACGGTGCTCGGCTGGCGGACGAGGCTCGCCGTGACGGCCCTTGCCGCCGCGCCGGCCCCGCCGCCGGCGACGCCTGCCGCCGGCTTCCTGGCTTTCGCCCGCTTCATGGCCGCGTTCGCCTTCGGGGTGTCTGGCGGGATGGTGGGCTCCGTGAGCATGCACCGGCTCGGTCTCGCGGGCAGGCGCTTGCCCGGGCTCGGCATGCTGCGGCGTCTCCGCCGCGCCTTCGACGATGATCTCTTCCTCGTCTTCCAGGGGCATGGGAGGCGGCGCCGTCGGCAGCGCCGCGATCTCGGCCGGAGTCAGCGCCCGCAGCCGTTCCAGCCGGAAAGCCGGCGGGATCAGCGTTTCGTCGCTTTTGATGATGACGTGGAAACCGAAACGCGCCTCGGCCTGCTGCAACGTCGCCCGCTTCTGATTGAGGATATAGAGCGCGACCGCGTTCGGCACGGCGACGTTGATCTCTGCCGAGCGGCGGCGAACGCCTTCCTCCTCGATCGCGCGCAACACGTGCAGCGCCGTCGATTCGGTGGAACGGATATGGCCGGTGCCCTCGCAATAGGGGCAGGGTTGGGTCGAAGCCTCGATCAGCGAGGGCCGCAGCCGCTGCCGCGACATTTCCAGCAGCCCGAACGGGCTGATGCGGCCCAGCTGTATGCGCGCGCGGTCGTGACGCATCGCTTCCTTGAGCCGGCGCTCGACCGCGTGCTGGTTGCGGTGATGCTCCATGTCGATGAAGTCGATGACGATGAGTCCGGCCAGATCCCTGAGCCGCAGCTGGCGCGCGATCTCGTCCGCCGCCTCGAGATTGGTCTTGTACGCGGTCTCCTCGATGTTGCGCTCGCGCGTCGAACGGCCCGAATTGACGTCGATCGACACCAGCGCCTCGGTCGGGCTCAAGACGATATAACCGCCCGATTTGAGCTGCACCGTGGGCGAATGGATGGCGTCGAGTTGGCCTTCGACCTGATAGCGATGGAACAGCGGCACGGTCGGATCGCGGTAGAGCTTCACCTTGCCGGCGTGGCTCGGCATAAGCATCTTCATGAAAGTCTTGGCGACGTGGTAGCCGGCCTCGCCGTCGACCAGCACCTCCTCGATATCGGTCGCATAGAGGTCGCGGATCGAGCGCTTGATAAGGGTGCCTTCCTCGTAAATCAGCGCGGGCGCGGTCGATTTGAGCGTGAGCTCCCTGATCTCATCCCAAAGCCGGCGCAGATATTCGAAATCGCGCTTGATCTCGGGCTTGGAGCGCTCGCTGCCGGCGGTACGGACGATGACGCCCATTCCCTCGGGCAGTTCGAGATCGCTCATCAGGTCCTTGAGGCGCCGCCGGTCGGCCGCGCTGGTGATCTTGCGCGATACGCCGCCGCCGCGCGGCGTGTTCGGCATCAGCACGACATAACGCCCGGCGAGCGAGATATAGGTCGTCAGCGCCGCGCCCTTGTTGCCGCGTTCCTCCTTGGTGACCTGCACCAGCATGATCTGGCGGCGCTTGATCACCTCTTGGATTTTATAGTGCCGGTGGGGCCGCCGCACCGGACGGCGTGTCTCCTCCATCTCGTCGCCGCCGACTGTCTCGACCGGAACGGGCGGCTGGGGCGGCTGCGCCCCTTCGGTAGAGCCGCCATTCCCATTCCAAGGGCCTTCGCCGGGCATGGGCGGTTGCTCGCCGGAGAGAGCGGCTTGCGTGTCGCCGGGTGCATGATCGGCATGAGCATCGGCGTCGGTATCCGAATCCCCATCCCCATGCTCGGCCGCGTCCGCGGGCCTCGGTTCCGGTTCGGGCGAAGATTCCGCGATGGACTCGCCGAAGGGTTCGCCGGAGAGGGAATGGGAATCTGGCTCGTCGGGAGGCTCGGTTCCGTCGTCATGGAATTCCGGCGGCTCCATCGGCTGGCCGTGCATCTCTTCCGCCGCCGCGTCATGCGCCATGGTTTCCGGAACCAACTCGCCCCCGGTCTCCTCATGCGCGGCTTCACGCGCATTGGCGGCGGCTTCGGCTTCGCGGTCGGCTTCGAGCGCGGCTTCGCGGTCGGCGACCGGAATGCGGTAATAGTCGGGATGGATCTCGTTGAACGAGAGGAAACCGTGGCGGTTTCCGCCATACTCGACAAAGGCGGCCTGGAGCGACGGCTCCACCCGCGTCACCTTGGCGAGATAGATGTTACCCTTGATCTGCTTCTTGGTCGACGTCTCGTAGTCGAATTCGACGAGACGGTGGCCGTCGAGAACCACTACCCGGGTCTCTTCCGGGTGGGCGGCGTCGATAAGCATGCGCTTGGTCATGCCGGTTAACTCCGTGGCGCGCGCATTCGCCCGCGCGAAGGACGGGCGGCGGCGTCATGTTGGTTGAGGCGAAGCCGACGGCGCCCCCGGTCGAGAGATCGAACCGGACAAGAGCTAGAATCATTTCAGGGCTCTTTTTCAGGGCTGCCGCATTCCGGCACAGGCCGGGTCAGGCTTCGGGGTTTCATCAAACTGCGTGATCGTTAACGTCCCGGCGGGAAAGCGCGAATGCCGCGCCAAAATCGATGGGGGCATCTTCGCCTGCAATTCCGCCGCTTCGTCGCTGCCCCGGCCCCGTGCCGGAGTATGCAGACCGCAGTATTTCGCGAAGCCAGAATACAGCCCGCGGCCCCTATCCACAACCCATTCATGCGGCGCTCTGCCGCAGATTCCGGGATTGTGAAGGCCAGGGCGCGGCATGGGCGGCCCCGGAGCCGGTGCATTAATGCCCGGAAGGGCTTGTTAACCCGGCTTGCGGCGGTCATAAAGCCGGCGCACCATGCTTTATGATAGGATCAAACGGTGCCGCGCGCCCGAGTCGCGAGCGCCGAATCCGGACCAAGCCATGACGCCGCAACCGCCGAAGAAGTCAAAACTGACCTCGATCCTATTGAAGGTGCTGTTCGTTTTCCTGCTGTTCGGCGGGGTGGCGGCGACGGGACTGGTCGGGCTGACGGTGTGGTATTTCGGGCGCGAGCTGCCGGATTACCGCGCCTTGGCCGATTACCAGCCGCCCATCGTCACGCGCGTGCATGCCGCCGACGGCCGGCTTTTGGCCGAATACGCCACCGAGAAGCGCATCTTCGTGCCGGTCAGCGCGATGCCGCCGCTGGTGACCCACGCCTTCGTCGCCGCCGAGGACCGCAATTTCTATACCCATTCCGGCATCGATCCGATGTCGATGGCGCGCGCCGCCTTGACCGACATCTTCCGCCTCGGCAGCAATCGCCGGCCGGTGGGCGCCTCGACCATCACCCAACAGGTGGCCAAGAACTTTCTCCTCAACAACGAAGTCTCGATCACGCGCAAGATCAAGGAAGCCTTGATCGCCATACGCATGGAGCAGGCGTTGAGCAAGGACCGCATCCTCGAGCTCTACCTGAACGAGATCTATCTCGGCGGCGGCAGCTACGGGGTCGCGGCGGCGGCGATCGACTATTTCGGCAAATCGCTCGACGAATTGACCGTCGAGGAAGCGGCGTTTCTGGCCGCGCTCCCGAAGGCGCCCAACAACTACAACCCGTTGCGCTATCCCGAGGCCGCCAAGGAGCGGCGCGATTACGTGATCGACCGCATGCTCGATGCCGGGTACATAACCTACGATCAGGCCGAGGCCGCCAAGGCCAAGTCCATCGTCCTCCATCATCGCGACGAAACCCAGACGGCGCGCGCCGATTACTTCACCGAGGAAGTGCGGCGCGAGCTTTTGGCCCGTTATGGCGACAAGATGCTGTACGAGGGCGGGCTGTCGGTCCGCACCAGCCTCGATCCGGCCTATGAGGCGCTGGCGGAAAAATCACTGCGCGGCGCGCTCATCGCCTATGATCGGCGCCACGGCTATCGCGGGCCGATTGCGCGCATCGACATAAGCGGCGATTGGCGCGCGCAGCTTGCTTCCATGGCCCCGGTGCCGGGCGCCGCCGATGTCGGCTGGAAGACCGCCGTCGTGCTGGCGGATCAGCCGGAAAGCGCCCTGATCGGGCTTGCCGACGGAAGGCGCGGCAGGATTCCCCTGGATGAAATGCGCTGGGCGCGCAAGAAGCTCGGCGAGAACAGTCTCGGTCCCAGCCTGACCAAGCCCGCCGACGCGCTCGGCCCGGGCGACGTCGTGCTGGTCGAGTGGCTCGACGGCCCCTTGGCCCAGCCGGGCGATGGCAGCTACGGCCTGCGGCAAATTCCGGCGGTGTCGGGCGCGATGGTGGTGATGGACCCGCATACCGGGCGGGTTCTCGCCATGACCGGCGGTTTCAGCTATGAGATCAGCCAGTTCGACCGCGCCACCCAGGCCAAGCGCCAGACCGGCTCGGCGATCAAACCCTTCGTCTATCTTGCCGCGCTCGATCACGGCTTCACGCCTTCGACGCTGGTGCTGGATGCGCCTTTCGTGGTCGATCAGGGGCCGGGATTGCCGAAGTGGAACCCCACCAACTACGAGCATCAATTCAGTGGGCCGGTGCCGTTGCGGATCGGCATGGAGGAATCCCTCAACCTGGTCACCGCCCGGGTCGGCACCACCATCGGTCTCGACGTGGTCAAGCAATATGTCGAGCGCTTCGGCATCCTCGACAACATGCCGCTGGAGAACGCGTTCATCCTGGGCGCGGGCGAGACCACGCCGCTCCGGCTCATGACCGCCTATTCGATGCTGGTCAACGGCGGCAAGCGCATCCATCCGACGTATATCGACCGGGTGCAGGACCGCAACGGCCACACCATCTATCGCGCGGATAACCGCCCTTGCGACCAATGCAACGGCGTCGAATGGAGCGGCCAGGCGCCGCCCGAATTGCCCGATACCCGCGAGCAGATCGCCGACGAGCGCAGCGCCTATCAGGTCGTCTCCCTGCTCGAAGGCGTGGTGCAGCGCGGCACCGGCCGCATCGTCAGCACCGTGGGCAAGCCCTTGGCCGGCAAGACCGGCACCACCAACGATTCCAACGACACCTGGTTCATGGGCTTCTCGCCCGACCTGGCCGCCGGCGTCTATATCGGCTTCGACCAGCCCAGGAGCCTCGGCAAGCACGAGACCGGCGCCATGGTGTCGGCGCCGGCCTTCCGCGATTTCATGACGGCGGCGCTGAAGGACAAGCCGGCCATTCCCTTCCGCATCCCACCCGGCATCCGCCTGGTGCGGGTCAACGCCAAGATCGGGCAACTCGCCAAGCCCGGCGACCGGAACGTGATCTACGAGGCGTTCAAGCCCGGCACCGAGCCGAATGGCCAGCCCGGCCAAGTGGTCAGCGGCAACGGCATTACGCTCGATGCCGGCGACGCCGTTCCCGGCATGGGCGCATCCAACACCGACGACAACGGCCCGCAAACCGCTCCCGCCAGCGGCACCGGCGGCCTATACTGAGCGCCCTTGAGTTCAATCGTTTGGATAGGGCGTTGCGGGGTTTAACGAGGACTGAGACATGCGTGCCGAGATAGATGCGATGGCGGTCGAGATTCGGCGCTCCATGGCGCTGCTGCGGAGGCATCTTTGACTGGGATAAATCCATCCGCCGGCTCGAAGAGCTGAACCAGCTCGTCGAAACCCCCGATTTCTGGAATGATTCCGCGCGCGCGCAACAGCTCATGCGCGAACGCACCCGTCTCGACAAGGGCGTCAACGGCTACAAGCGCATCGAGCGCGAACTCGATGACATGCTGGGCTTGGCCGAACTCGCCGAGGCCGAAGGCGACATGGCTACGCTGGACGAGGCGCAGAAAGCGCTGGAGAAACTCCGCGACGAGGTCAAGGCGCGCGAACTCGAAAGCCTGCTCTCCGGCGAGGCCGACGCCAACGACGCTTATCTCGAAGTCCATCCTGGCGCCGGCGGCACCGAGGCGCAGGATTGGGCCGAGATGCTGCTGCGCATGTACGTACGCTGGGCCGAGCAGCACGGCTATAAAATCGAATGGATCGAGGAAAGCGCGGGCGAGGGCGCCGGAATCAAATCGGCCACCGTCAAGGTGATGGGCGAGAATGCCTATGGCTGGCTCAAGACCGAGAGCGGCGTCCACCGCCTGGTGCGCATCTCGCCCTTCGACGCCAATGCCCGGCGGCAGACCAGTTTCGCCTCGGTCTGGGTCTATCCGGTGGTGGATGACAAGATCGAGGTCGAGATCCAGGACAAGTATCTGCGCGTCGACACCTATCGCTCGTCGGGGGCGGGGGGCCAGCACGTCAACAAGACCGACAGCGCCGTGCGCATGACCTACCAGCTTCCGGGCGGCGACCCCGTGGTGGTGGCGTGCCAGAGCGAGCGCTCGCAGCACCAGAATCGCGCCAAGGCCACGGCCATGCTCAAGGCGCGGCTTTACGAGATCGAGCTGCAGAAACAAGAGGCGCAGACCGCCGCCATGAACGCCACCAAAACCGATATCGGCTGGGGGCACCAGATCCGCTCCTATGTGCTTCAGCCCTATCAGATGGTCAAAGACCTGCGCACCGGGATCGAGACCGGCAACACCGGCGCGGTGCTGGATGGCGGTCTCGACCGCTTCCTCGAAGCCTCGCTCGCCGCCCGCATCAAGGGCGCCGATGCCGCCATCAACAAAAAAGAAGCCAAGGCGGAATAAGCATCGCCGCCTTACCGACAATTCTCCGGACGGCGACTTCTTCCACTGATGTTCCGAGCCTGCGGGGCGCGCGCGCCGAATCAGACAGGTTAGCAGTTACTTAACCATAGTGCTGTGTAAGCGGTTGCTTAACCATTGTGCTGTCTAATCGGCCTCGACCGTCGCCCCCCGTTCACTTTTGCCCCGAAATTCTCATGGCTGTGTCATCGCAAATGCGTTTTTACCGCCGCCTGCCGCTCTTCGCCGCCGCGTGTTTCCTGCTGACCGGCTTTCACGACGCCCGCGCGCAGCTTCAACTCACCTTCGGGGTCGATGCTTCCGACAAACCGTCGGCGATGGTCCAGCAGATTCGTCCCACGCTCGATCTCCTGGAACGGGCCGCCGGGCAGACGCTCGGCGAGAAGGTCTCGATCAGTATGGTTGTGGAGAGCGACTACCAGCTCGGCATCGAGCGGCTCATCCAGGGACATTCGGATTTCGAGCGCCTCGGCCCTGCTTCCTACGTCGAGGCCAAGAAAAAGGCGCCTGGCATCACCATCATCGCGGTGGAACGGTACGGCGATTCCCACTTCTTCGAAGGCGTGATCTGCGTCAATGCCGCGAGCAGCATCACGAGGATCGAGGATCTGAAGGGCAAGAGTTTCGCCTTCGGCGACGAGCAATCGACCATCGGGCGATATCTGGCGCAGCTTTATCTCGTTCGTCACGGCATCAAGGCCGGGGATCTGAAGGGCTTCGAGTACTTGAATCGTCACGACCGCGTCGGTTATGCGGTCGCATCCGGCCAATTCGACGCCGGCGCGCTCGAGGGCACGATCTTTAAGAAGCTCGTCGACCAGGGCGTGCCGATCCGGCAGCTCGCCTCCTTCCAGAACGTCACCAAGCCGTGGGTCGCCCGCGCCGGGCTCGATCCCCGGGTCATCGCGGCGCTTCGGCAGGGGCTTCTCGGCATCCACGATAAGGCGGCGCTGACGGCATTGCGTTTCGACGGCTTCCTCCCGGCGGCCGACAAAGATTATGCAATCATCCGCGCATCGATCATTGAAAATCCGCTGTTCTTCAATAAACCCGCGTCGTGAGCCGACCGATGTTGCCGCTTCGTCTAAAGCCTTCCTCCAACCTGCATCCGACCTCGCTCACGGTTCAGCTTTTGCTGGCGCTCCTTTTCATTACCGTGATCGTCTCGACGGCCGCCGGGTTCATCATGCGCGACTTCGAGCGCGGCTATCTCACTTCGCGGCTGAACATGGAGAACGAGCGCAAGTTCGATCTTCTCGTCTATGCCACCACCGACGATATCATCAGCCAGGACATACCGCGCATCGATACCACGATACACAATCTGATCCAGAGCGATTCGACCCTCCTGTCGTTGCAGATTCTGAACTCCGCAGGCCGGGCGCTTTTCAATTGGCATCGCGAACAACAGAAGCCTGGCGATAGGAAGACCCAGGCTTTCACCCGCCAGCTTCAACTCGAAGGCGAAGACTTCGGGACATTCTCCGCCGTCTGGGACCTCTCCGCCGCGGATCGGAAGATCAATCAACACGGGTTCATGTTCGCCGCCGCCATCGGGACGATCTGCCTGACGATGAGCTTGCTCTTCTACACGCTGATAACGCGCCTCATCATCCTTCCGCTCAAGCGCATGGGCGCACGCCTGGCTGAGTTCCGCCACGGCGTATTCGACCGGGTCATCCGGCTCCCCGCCTTCACGCCGCTGGAGTTGCGCGAACTTGAGACATCCGTCAATCAGCTCGGCGAGCTTATGACGCAAAAGGAGCAGTACAACATCGAGCGCGAGGCGGCGCATGCCGCGGCAGTGGCGGCGAACCGCACCAAATCGGAGTTTCTCGCGAATGTCAGCCATGATCTGCGCACGCCGCTCAACGCCATCATCGGCTTTTCGGATACCATGCGGATGGGCATTTTCGGGTCCATCGAGAATCCGAGATATCGCGATTATATCGAATACATCAACAACTCCGGCGTGCATCTCCTGTCGATCATCAACGACATTCTCGACATTTCCAAGATCCAGTCCGGCAAGATGTCGCTCGAGGAGAGCAAGGTCGATCTGCTGCAGACGATCGAGGCCTCACTCGTCCTGCTCTACGCCCGCGCGCGCGAAGGCGGTGTACGGATCGTCAAGAAATTGCCGGCGCGGCTGCCCTTCATCCGCGCCGACGAGCGCAAGCTCAAGCAAATCCTGCTCAACTTGGTCACGAACAGCGTCAAATACACGCCCTTCGGCGGCTCGGTGACGATTTCGGCGAGCGTCAACCGCGACCTCGGCGTCCTCGTCACCGTCGCCGATACCGGCATCGGCATTGCGGCCGACCAGATCAAGACGGCTCTCGAGCCCTTCGCCCAGATCGAGAACGCCTATACGCGCCGCGAGACCGGCACCGGGCTCGGCCTGCCGATCGCCAAGGCGCTCATCGAGCTTCATGGCGGCACCTTCGAGCTGACGAGCGAGGTCGGAGTCGGCACCTTCATCCAATTCTCGCTTCCGGCGTCGCGCCTGCTGGAACCATCCTCGACCGCCGAGATCGTGGAGTTTGGTCCCTTCCGCGCCAATACCGGCTGAGTCTTGCCGAATCGGCCGATTTCGAGAGACTCCGATTTTTTAAAAATACATTGAATCAGAATGAGTTACGCCAGGACCTAAAACTACTAGTTGAGCCTTCTGCCTAAAAACTGTAACAATCTCCTCTCAGCAGGGTCGTCGTAAGCACGCTTCCCAATGGGGAGTCGTTGTGCCGGCGGAGGGAGGGGACCGGAAATGATCGGGTTTGTATTCGTCATTCTGGTCGCTTGCGCGGCGTTCTTTCCCGTCCCCGCTTATGCCATCCCCTCGCCGGATCTGATCATCGGCTCCTTATCGAGTCTGTCGCAAATTGCCATGCTGGCGGCAGCCGCATTCGGCGGTCTTGCCGTGACCGGCGCGCGCCCGCGACTCGGAGGCGGGACACCAGCCCCGGCAAGCCCGCGGCGGCGAGTCGTGCTGTGGATCGCCCTCGGGGTTTTGGTGCTGTCGCTCGGCGGCAACCTTTACCAGCACCTTGCCGGCAACGACGCCCAGATGGTCCGCTTCCAGGCGACGCTGGTGCGGCCGTCGCACAATCCTGGCGAGCCCGTCCTCGATCCGACGCTGAAGGAGGAATCCTACAGCGAGCAGATTGCGGATCCCAATGGCATCAGCACGCAGGAGCTGGCGACGCTGCTGCAAAGGGCGGATCAAGGCCAGGCGACGAATATCAACTTGATCGACGTCCGCGAAACCGCCGAGACCCAACTCGGCGAGCTCCGGCATTTCACGCCGGTGCGCTGGCCCGATCTCTTCGCCTCCGGAATCGACTTCAAGAACAAGCGCAACGTGCTGATTTGCCACAACGGCAACCGCAGCAGCGAAACCTGTGCGGCGCTGAGCGAGCAAGGCATTCCCTGCAATTTCGTGATCGGCGGCCTGGAGAAGTGGATTGCGGAAGGCCGCAGCATGAACAATGCGCAGTTGCGTTCGCCGGATCAGCTCCGCGGCGTGCCGCGTTACCCGAACGACGATGTCTTCCTCAGCACGGCGGAGGTCCATCAGCTCATCGATCAGAATAATGCGCTCGTCCTTGATGCGCGCTATCCCGGCGAATTCGAGCATAGCCACATCCCGGGTGCCATCAACATCACCCTCCGCCACCTGCCGACCGCCGTCCTCAAAACGCGCATCGCGGCGCTTCCGAAACGGCCGGTCGTGCTTGCCTGCTACGACCGGCGAAGCTGCTTCATGTCGACGGTTCTCGGTCTTGAGTTGAGCCACGCCGGTTTCGACGTGCGCGGCCGCTACACGGTGCCTTGGGAATACTACATCCCGACGCCGGAGCCGCCCTATGTCAAGGCGTGGCGGGATAGCGTCGATACGAGCGCCTGGACGAACGTGCCGCGGATCTTGGCCAAGGGCCTCGTCTGGGTCGCCGATCGCGGCATCGGGTTGCCGGCCGCGATCGTGTTGCTGGCCCTGTTGTCGCGGCTTCTCGTGCTGCCGGTTTCGCTCAAGGCGGAACGTGATCAGGCGATGTTGAAAACGCTCTCCGACGAGATCGCGGCGCTGAAGCAGCGTCTCGGCGGCGACGGCAAACGCTTTTCCCGGGCGCTTTCGGCGCTCAATCGCCGCCACGGCATGACGCCCGGCCGCAACCTCCTGGCGCTCGTCTTCCTGCCGGTTCTCGCGCTCTCGGTCGCGGCGGTCACCGCCGCCGTGCACGAGAATCCGCAGGCGCTGTGGTGGATGTCGGACCTCGGCAGCCGCGACCACACCCTGCTGATGCCCGCGATCTTCAGCGCGCTGGTCAGCCTCTATCTCGTGCTCTCGGTCGCGCGGACTCGCACGCAACGGATCGTCTCTTTCTCCCTCGGCTTCCCGTCCTTCACCGGCCTCGCCTTCTATCTAAGCGCTGGCGCCGATCTCTACATGGTCGCCAGCGCCTGTCTGATGCTGGTGCAGCGGGGCATAGTGGCGATCGACTTGGCGCGGCTGCGCCAGGCTCGGATTCTGCGGCGCGTCCGGCGCGGCGGCGTCATTCACATTGCCGAAGCGCATTTGGCGCAGGATTGCGGCAACAAGGCAAAGCGCCTCGGCGTCATTCTCAGCCGCGGCCTACCGGCGCCCGACGGCCTGGTGCTGACCCCGGTCTTTCTCGCGCGCTTCAAGAGCGCGTCCGAGGCCGAGCGCCAGCGGCAGCTCGACCAGCTGTGGCGGCAAAGCGGCAGGCGCCCCTTGGCTGTCCGCAGCTCCGCCGCGGCGGAGGACGGCACAGACCGGAGCTTCGCCGGCGTCTTCGAATCGTTGTTGAACGTCGACCGTGGCGGCTTGGCCGCGGCGATCGAAGCGGTCGAGGCCTCTTTCACAACACATACCGAGAGCTATGGCGCCGGCGGCGCCGGCAATGTCATTCTCCAGCCGATGGTTCCCGCCGAATATGCCGGCGTCCTCTTCACCGAAGCGCCCGCCTCTTTCGGCCTCGCCATGGTCGAGATGGTGGCGGGAACCGCCGAAGCCTTCGTCTCGGGCGCTGTGGCGCCCCAGACCTATCTCCTCGGTCGTTACACCGATCGGCTGGTCGGCGATACGCCGCCGCCCATCGATCTTGCGCCGCTGATGGCGCTCGGCCGGCAGATCGAGACCATCTTCGGCGCCGCCCAGGACATTGAATGGGCTTATTGCGGCGGCCGGTTCCTGATCTTGCAAAGCCGCGACATCACCCGGACCCAGTTCGCGAACGACAGCATGACCCTACTAGGCCGGGAGCGCGAGCGGGCGCGCGTGCTGGCGCACGCCGCCGCGGTGCCGGGCGAGAACGTGTCCTTCTACCAGAACGAGCTTTCGGAGCTCCTGCCGCGGCCGACGCCGCTGTCGCTCGACCTCATGCAGTCGCTCTGGCGGGCCGGCGGCAGCGTCGATCTCGCCTGCCGCATGCTGCGGCTGCGCCACGATGTCGACGATGAATCGCGTCCCTATCTCGTTTCGATCTTCGGTCGGGTTTATATCGACCGCCACGAGGAGCACAAGCGGGCGCTGAAGGTGGGAGCGCTGGCGGCGATGCAGCTCCGCCGCACGGGCGATGTGATCGAGCGGGATTACCGGGAGCAGTTCCTTCCCGAGCTGATGGAGCGCGTCACCCTGCTCGATGCGGTCGATTTCGATCGCCTGTCCACCGCGGCTTTGCAGGCGCAACTCGAGACGATTCGCGCCGATTATGTCGGTCACACCGCCGCGCATGTCGAGGTCATCAACATCACCGTGCAATTCTATCTGGAGAAGGCGAAGGCCGCTCTTGAAGGGCGCGGCCTCGATCCGGCGCATTATCTTGCCGGCATCCCGGACACACCGATGGCGCAGGCGCTGGCCGCCGCCGCGGAAAAGCGCGGCAAGGCGCGCATCGATGCCTTCCTCGCTGGTTTTGGCCATCGCGCGCCGCTCGACTACGAACTGGCGCAACCCCGCTACGGCGAGGACCGCATCCAGGCGGCGGCGCTCGTCGCCGGCATGGAGAAGGCTCCGGCGCCGCTGATCCCGGCCGCGAAATTCACCCCGGAAGCCGGATGGAACGACCGCGCCCTCGCAGAGCTGGTGCAACGGGCCCGCCGGTTCCAGGCCCTCAAGGAAGAGGCGAAGCACCAATCGCTGCGACAGATCGCCTTGCTTCGCCGCATCCTTCTCGCTCTCGACCGGCGCTTCGGTCTTGCGAACGGGATCTTCCATCTCACCTTCGCCGAGATCGCCGCTATGTCCGATGGGGAGGCGCTCGCCCGCGCGCGGGCGCTTATCGCGCAGCGCCGGGGCGAGGCTTTGGCCTTCGCTGGAATGCCGCCGCTTCCCTCGGAACTCGATATTGCCACGCTCGAGACGCTGCCGCTCACCGAAGCGCAGGCGGTGCCGGAAGGGGCGGGCGGGCTTACCGGAACGCCGGTATCCGATGGAGCTCCAGTGACCGGGCGGGCCTGCGTCGTCTCCCTCGCCGAGGCCGAAAGCGGCGCGCCGCTCCACGACTTCGCCGACGGAGACATCATCGTGAGCCGCATGATGCATCCGGCCTGGCTACCCTATTTCGGCCGGGCCCGGGCGCTGGTCTGCGAGGTCGGCGGCTGGCTCAGCCATGTCGCGATCCTCGCCCGCGAATGCGCCGTCCCGATGGTGATCGGAGTTCGCGGCCTCGATGCGATCAAGCACGGAGAGATCCTGCAGGTCCATGCCGATGGGAGGATCGAGCGTCTCTCCACCGCGACCGCGAATGACGAAGAGCTGCAGCCGGAGCCTCGTCGGCGCTCGTCGATCGCCTAGGCCATCATGTCGGTGCGAGGCGATAGCCGGTTGGGGGCCGTCTCGAAGTATCAACCGAGGCGTGCAGCAACGCCGTGAAAGTTGCTCCGAAGGTTAAATCGCCTTGGCGGCTTTCAGCACCTCTTCGGCATGGTCCGGCACCTTCACCTTGCGCCATAGCCCGCGGATCACGCCCTTCTCGTCGATCAGGAAGGTCGTGCGTTCGATCCCCATGTATTTGCGCCCATACATGCTTTTCTGCACCCAGACGCCGTAGCGCTCGGTGACCTTGCCCTCCGCGTCCGAAGCGAGGGTGAAGGGCAGATGGTATTTCCTCTTGAACTTGTCGTGCGCCGCCACGCTGTCCCGCGACACGCCGATGATGACGGCATCTAGTTTGCGAAAATCGGGGATGCCGTCGCGGAAGGCGCAGGCCTCGGCGGTGCAGCCCGAGGTGTCGTCCTTGGGATAGAAATAAAGCACGACCTTTTTGCCTCTGAGTTCGCCGAGCTTGACCTTGCCGCCGCCGTCGGTCGGCAGGGTGAAGTCGGGCGCCTTGTCGCCGATCTCGAGACTCATGGACGGATTTCCTTCTCCCGCTGGGCTGCCTTGGCCGGCGTCTCGATGAGATTCTCGTAAAGCCGCAAGACGCGCTTGGCGCTCGCATCCATATCAGCTTTCAAGGCGGCGAAGTCAACCGCGCCTGCGCCTTTGGCCAGAATGGATTTAAGCGCGGGGCTTGCCTGGCTTTCGTCGAACGGCTCCTCGACGGTGAGCTTCAAGAGGCCCTGCACGTTGCGCCATAGCATGAGGGCAGCGGCCAGCGTCTCCGCGTCCTGGCGCGTCAACGCGCCGCATTCGGCAAGCGCCAGCAACGCCGCGCGCGTGTTCTGGCGCAGCACCTGGGGCGTGCGCGCCGATTCGCGCAGCTGCAGGTAATGGGCGATGAACTCGATATCGACCATGCCGCCGCGCCGGTGCTTGACCTCGAAAGCCGGCGGCTTGCGGTGCGCCGTGGCGATGCGCTGGCGCATGTCGGCGACCTCGGATGCCAGCTTGGCGGGTTCGCGCTTCCGGGTCAGCACCGCGCGCACCTCATCCATCACGCGGCGGCGCAACGCTTCCGGCCCGGCCACCACGCGGGCGCGGGTCAGCGCCATGTGCTCCCAGGTCCAGGCCATCTCCCGATGATAGCGGCGGAAGGCATCGAGGCTCGAGGCGATCGGCCCGGCCATGCCCGAGGGCCGGAGCCGCATGTCCACGTCATAGAGATTGCCCTCGGCCGTCAGCACGGTGAGCGCGTTGATGAAGCGCTGGCACAGCCGCGCGTAATAGGCGGTGACCGGCAATGGCCGCGCGCCGCCGGTCGATTCGCCGGAATCGGGCGCGTCATAGATCAGGGTCAGGTCGAGGTCCGAGACGAAGGTCATCTCGCGGCTGCCGAGCTTGCCGAGGCCCAGCACCGCGCACGCGCCATGCGGCACGGTGCCGTGGACGCGCGCGAATTCGGCCGCCGTCCGCTCGAACAGCTGCTCGATCGCGGTTTCGGCGATATCGGCGAAAGCGCCGCCGGCCGCCTCGCCGTCGAGGCGATGGCGCAGCAGCTGCACGCCTACCTGAAATTTACGTTCGCCGACCCAGCGCCGGGCGAGGTCGAGCGTCTGCTCGTAATGCCGGGCGCGGTCGAGCCATTGGCCGAGATCGGCCGCCAAGGATTCGCGGGGCGGCAGGGCTGCGAAGAAATCCGCCGTCAGCCCGCTTTCGATCAGGCCGGGCCTGAGCGCCAGCGCCTCGGCCAGATTAGGCGCCGCCCCCATGATCTCGGCGATCAAGTCGATCAGCCCGGGATTCTGATAGAGCAGCGAGAAGAAATGTACCCCGGCGGGCAAGCGGCTCAGATACTGGTCGAAGCGGAGAAGGGCGGTGTCGGGATTGGATGAAGCGCCGAAGGCCTTGAGCAGCGCGGGCACCAACTCGGTCAACAGCTCGCGCGCCCGCTGGCTGCGCGTCGCGCGATAACGGCCGTGATGCCAGCCGCGGATGATCCCGGCGATGTGGGAAGGGTCGGCGAAGCCAAGGCGCGACAACGTCTTCAAGGTTTCGGGATCGTCCTCGCTGCCGGTGAAGACCAAATTTCCTGGTGACGCCAATGAGGGCGATTCCTCGAATAGTTCGGCGTAATGGCTTTCAACATCGCTCAACACGCGCGTGAGGTCGGCGGCGAAGAGCGCGGGCGAGGCATAACCCATGAACACCGCGATGCGCCGCAAGCCCCCGGCATCCTCGGGGATGGTATGGGTCTGAGCGTCCTCGACCATCTGCAGCCGGTGCTCGACGCGGCGCAGAAAGCGATAGGACCGAGACATCGTCTCGGCGGCTTCGTCGGTGATGTGGCCCGCCTTGGCAAGCATCGCCAACGCCGCGCAGGTGCCGGTGATGCGCAATTGCGGCTGGCGTCCGCCCCAGATCAATTGCTGCGTCTGAGCGAAGAATTCGATCTCGCGGATGCCGCCGCGGCCCAGCTTGATGTTGTGTCCGGCGACGGCGATGGTCCCGCCGCCCTTGTGCGCATGGATCTGGCGCTTGATCGAATGGATGTCCTGAATGGCGGCGAAGTCGAGATGCTTGCGCCACAGGAAGGGGCCGAGCGCGGCGATGAAAGCGCGGCCCGCTTCGAGATCGCCCGCCACGGCCCGCGAGCGGATGAGCGCGGCGCGTTCCCAATTCTGTCCGGCGCTCTCGTAGTAGACGATCGCCGCCTGGATCGACAGCGCCGGCGGGGTCGAGCCCGGATCGGGCCTGAGCCGCAAATCGGTGCGGAAGACATAGCCGTCCGCGGTGCGCTCCTCCATCATGCGCACCAGCTCATGCGCCAAGCGGGTGTAGAAGAATTGAAGGTCGCGCGGCCCGCGGTAGCGGGTTTTTTCCGCGTCGAACAATAAAATCAGGTCGATGTCGCTCGAATAGTTGAGCTCGCCGGCGCCGAGCTTGCCGACGCCGAGGACGATGAATCCGCTGCCGCGCGCCGGGTCGGCGCCGTCATGCAGCTCGATCTCGCCCTTGGCGGCGGCATCGGCGAGCAGATGGCGCGCGACCAGCGACAGCGAGCCTTCGGCAAAGGCGTTTAACGCCCCGGTCACCTTCTCGACCGGCCATAGGCCGGCAATATCGGCGATGGCGATGACCAAGGCGGCCTGCCGCTTCAGCACCCTCAAGCCCGCCATGAGCGGCCCTCGCCCATCCTGGGGCTTGAGATCGCGGTTGAGACGGTCTAGGAGTTCGGCGAAACTAGCCTCGGGGCCGCGTTGCCAAAGCCGCATCAGCAGACCGGGCTCCTTGAGACAGCAATGGGTTAGGAACGGGCTGTTGCCGAAAAGCGATGAAAGCAGGGCCCGGCCCGACGATTCGGCGGCGAAATCGCGCATGAAGGCGGCAAGTTGCGGGTCGCGCAGGTCTTCGGCCGCCTCGCGCCAACGCGCGAATCCGACCGCGACAGATTCCTCGTCGGCGGGAAGCGGGAGATTTTTGTAGGTGTCGGAAGGCAAGGATGGCATGAACGGCGCGCCGCGAAAGGATTCGGCGGAGACTGCGCGTCAAGCCGGACCCGGTCAAGACCAAGGCAAGGCCTATCTGCGTCATCTGCGTCATTTGCGCCATCTGCGCCATCTGGCCTATGGCCTGGCGGTCTTCGTCGTGTTGTGCGCCGGCTTGGTCGGCTACGGCTTGTGGATTTTGTCGCAGGGGCCGGTGTCGCTGGACCGCTTCACGCCCTATCTGGCGCGTTCGCTGTCGAGCGGCCCGAACGGCGTCCGGATCACCATCGACCGCACGGCGCTGAGCTGGGAGCCGGGGCTGAACTTCCGGCTGGTCACCACCGGCGTCCATCTTTTTCAGCCCGATAGCGGCGCACAGCTCACCTTTCGCGAGATGGAGATGGTGCTGAGCCTCCGGGCGCTGCTCTTCGCCACCCTCGCGCCGTCGCGTCTGATCCTGACCGAGCCCCATCTGCGGCTGGAACGCGCCGCCGACGGCTCGTTGCATCTGGGATTGGCCGGCGAAGGCGAGGCGGGGAAGGGGCAAGAAGAGACTGCCGAATTCTGGGGCGATCGCCTGGTCGGCGACATCGCCGGCCCGCTCAACGGTTCGGGTCCTTTGGGATATCTCCGTGAATTCGAAATCCGCAACGCCACGCTTATCGTGGACGACCGTTCGCTCGGCGTCGTCTGGAACGCCACCCTCACCGATCTATCGCTGCATCGCGGCGGCGGCGGGCTCGACGGCACGCTGCAACTTGCCGCCGGTATCGGCAAAAATCAGGCGCTGATCCACGGCGATCTCGTCTTCAAGCGTCCGGGCGATCTCGTCGTCGGCTTCAACTTCGCCGGCTTGAACCCGGCGCTGTTCGCGCTGGCATCGCCGGCGCTGGCGCCGCTCGCGGCGGTAGATTTGCCCGTGACCGGCGTCATTCGCCTCGCGCTCGACACCGAGAAGCTCGGCATCAAAGACGCGTCCTGCGATCTCGTTTTCGGCGCGGGCGCGCTCAGGAACGAGAATCTGCCGGGTGGCGCGGTGGCGATATCCCAGGGCGCGCTCAAGGCGAGTTACGATCCAGCCGCGGGCCGCGTCACCATCGACAATTTCACGCTCCATACCGGCGGCACCAGCGCCGCCGCCAGCGGCACGGTCGACCATATCGGCGCGGGCCTGCTTGCCGGCGGCTGGCCTCAGGCCTTCGACGTGGCGCTGCAACTGGACGTCCAGAACGCGTTGTTCGACGATTTTCCCCATCTTTGGCCGGCGCGGGTCGGGCCGCGAACGCGAAGCTGGATCACCAAGCACGTCCATGACGGCACGCTCGACGACGTAAAGGCGGCGCTTGAAATCCACGTCGACACTGCGCCGAACGCGGCGAAGCCGGTCGTTGTCAGCCGTATCGACGGCACCGCCAGCTATCACAATCTCACCGTCGAGTATTTCGCTCCGCTCGAGCCGGTACGCGGCATCGACGGCACCCTCACCTTCGACCGCACCCGCATCGATTTCGCGCCGACCAGCGGCCATGTGCTGGGCGGGCAGTTTGAAAGCGGTACGGTCAAGCTGGTCAAGCTCGACACCAACGACGAAACCGCCGATGTCGATGTCGATATCCGGGGGCCGCTGCATGACGCCCTCACCGTGCTCGATACCGAGCCGCTGGGCTACGCCAAGTCGCTGTCGCTGGACGCGGTTCACGCCGCGGGCACGTTCGATACGCACATGTTCTTCGAGGTGCCGCTGAAACACGATCTCGATTTCGACGAGGTGGTCTATCACGCCGAAGCCGATCTCTCCGGCGTCGCGGTGCCGCAGGCGCTGTTCGGCCAGGATCTGGGCGCCGGTTCTTTCAAGATGACGCTCGACCGCAATGCCCTAAAGATCGACGGCGATGCCGAGCTGGCCGGCGTGCCGGTCAAGCTCGATTGGACCGAGAACCTGAAGAGCGGCGAGCCGGTGAAGCGGCGCTATGCGGTGCGTGGGCGCGTCGATGATGCCGGGCGGCAGCGTCTCAGCATCAATTATCCCTCCTATGCCGTGATCCATGGCCCGGTCGATGTCGATCTGCTCTACAGCCTGTCGCGGAACGGCCGGGCACAGGTGTCTGTCACGGCCGATCTTAAGGATGCGAGCATCGATCGCTCAGAGATCGGCTGGACCAAGCAAGCGGGCGGGCCGGCTACTGTCAAATTCGCGCTCGATTTCGCCGATGACAAGCTGACGGCGATCCGCGACGCGGTACTCGCCGGCAAGGATGCCGAAGGCAGCCTGTCGGCGAGTTTCGACAAGGACGGGCTGGTGCGCCTGGACGTGCCCCGCATCAAGGCCGGCAACACCGACGCCACGGGCTTCATCCAACGCACGCCGCAGGGCGCGTTGCATGTCTCGATTTCGGGCGCGAGCTTTGACGCCAGCGGCATCTTCGACGATCTGTCGCGCTCGTCCTCGGAGGAATCCGGCGCCAAGCCGCTGGTCATCGACGCCAAGCTTGGCCGGTTGCTGATGGGCAAGAAAGGCGCGGTTACCGACCTTTCTGCCAGGCTCGAAAGCGACGGCCCGCATTGGAAGCAGGCGAGCGTCGATGGGCTGCTGTCCGAGCGCCGCCGGATCACGGTGCGATTCGGCGGCGATCAAGGGCCGGGCAAATTCCGCCTTCAGGCCGACGATTTCGGCGCCTTGCTGCGGCTGCTCGACGTAACGGATGACATTACCGGCGGCACTTTCCAGGTCACCGGGAACGCGGCCGACGACAAAGGCAAGCGCGTGCTCAAGGGCGAGGTCCGGGGCGCCAATTTCCTTTTGGTCAAGGCGCCGCTCTTCGCCAAGCTGCTGTCGCTGTCCTCGTTCTCCGGCATCAACGGACTGCTCAACGGCGAGGGCATTCCCTTCACCGCGCTCGAGGCCGACATCGTCTATGGCGGCGGCGGCATCGCGGTCAGCAACATGCGCGCCTATGGCGGCGCCATCGGCATCAATGTCGACGGCAATGTGGATTACCAGGCCGGCACCCTCGACGCTTCGGGCACGCTGGTGCCCGCCAACATCCTCAATACCGTGCTGGGCAATATCCCGGTCCTCGGCAATCTGCTGTTGGGCGGCGAGGGGGAGGGCATATTCGCCGCCAATTTCCGCATCGCCGGCCCGATCAACGACCCGCAAGTCGCGGTCAATCCGTTGAGCGCGGTGGCACCCGGCGTGCTGCGCAAGCTGTTCCTGTTCAAGGCGTGGAATCCGTCCTCCGCGCCCAAGACTCCGGCGCCGCAGAATCCGCCGCAAACCCCGCCGCCCGGCGCTCAGGCGCCCGCCGGCGGGGGGTCGAACTAGACCGGCTTCAGCAGCGCATGACGCTTCCGGCCGGCGGAAAGCTTGATCACGCCGTCGGCGTTCAAATCCTTGAGGGTGAGCAGCCGTTTCTCGTCATCGACCACTTCGTCGTTGACGCGCGCGCCGCCGCCGCGGATGAGCCGCCGCGCCTCGCCCAGGCTCGGCGCCAGGCCCGCTTGGTGGAAATAGTCAATCGCCGGATGGCCCTTGGCGAGTTGGGCTTTGGGCGCTTCGATCACCAGCAGGCCGCCGCCGATGCCGCCCTCGGCGAAGACACGCCGCGCGGTTTCTGCGGCGGCGTCCGCTTCCTTGCGCCCGTGACAGAGCGCCGTCGCCTCGGTGGCGAGCACGATCTTGGCGCGGTTGATCTCGCTGTCCTTGAGCTTTTCCAGCCGCGCGATCTCGTCGGTCGGCAGATCCGTGAACAGCCTGAGGAAGCGCCCGACGTCGGCGTCCTCGGTATTGCGCCAATATTGCCAGTAGTCGTAAGGGCTGAGCTTCTCGGCGTTGAGCCAGACCGCGCCTTGAGCGGTCTTGCCCATTTTCGCCCCGGACGAGGTCGTGATCAAAGACGAGGTGACGCCGAACAGTTCGCGGTTGTCGATGCGCCGCCCCATCTCGATGCCCATGACGATGTTGCCCCATTGGTCGGAGCCGCCCATCTGAAGCGCGCATTTGTAGCGCCGCGCCAGTTCGACGAAATCATAGGCCTGCAGCACCATGTAGTTGAATTCGAGGAAGGAGAGCGGCTGGTCGCGCGTCAGTCGCAGCTTGACGCTGTCCATGCCCAGCATGCGGTTGACCGAGATCAGGCTGCCGTATTCGCGCAGGAACGGGATGTATTCGAGCCGGTCGAGCCACTCGGCGTTGTCCACCATGACGGCGTCCGACCGCCCATCGCCGAATTTGAGGAATTTTTCGAAGACGCGGCGGATGCCGGCCATGTTGGCGGATATCTGCGCGTCGCTCATAAGCTGGCGGCTTTCGTCCTTGCCTGAGGGATCGCCCACCTTGGTGGTGCCGCCGCCCATGAGGACGATGGGTTTGTTGCCGGTCTTCTGCCACAGCCGCAGCAACATGATCTGCAAAAGACTGCCGACATGGAGGCTGTCGGCGGTACAATCGAATCCGATGTAAGCGGTCACCGGCCCGGCGGCGAGGCGCTGTTCGAGCCCCGCGCGGTCGGTGATTTGATGCAGAAAGCCGCGCTCTTCGGCGGCGGCTAGAAAAGAGGACAGGGTTTTGGCCATCGGCGGTTGGGCGTGCTTTAGCACACTGGCGGGCGCGCGTCAGCCATGAGCACGCGGCTGATTCGCGCCATCGGGCTGATGAGCGGCACCTCGCTCGACGGCATCGACGCGGCCTTCATCGAAACCGACGGCGAGGCGCTGGTCGCGGTAGGCCCGGCGCTCACCCTTCCCTATGAGCCGGAGCTGCGCGCGCTGCTGCGCAGCACGGTCGGCGGCAAGGGGCCGGTCGCCGAGGCCGAAGAGGCGATGACCCGCGCCCATGAAGCGGCGGTCCGCGCGCTGTTGTCGAAACACCCTCTGCCGCGGCCTGATATCATCGGGTTTCACGGCCACACCATCCTGCACCAGCCCCGCCAGGGCCGGACCTGGCAGCTGGGCGACGGGGCCTTGCTCGCCGCCCTCACCGGCATCGACGTGGTCAATGATTTCCGCAGCAAGGACGTGGCGGCGGGCGGCGAGGGCGCGCCTTTTGTCCCGCTTTACCATCGCGCGCTGGCCGCGAAGCTCGAGAAACCGCTGGCGGTGCTCAATATCGGCGGCGTCGCGAATGTCACCTGGATCGGGGAACAGGAGAACGATCTCCTCGCCTTCGACACCGGGCCCGGCAATGCTCTGATCGACGACTGGGCGTTGACGCATACCGGCAAGCCGGTGGATGAAGGCGGCGCGCTGGCGCGGACCGGCCGGGTGGATGAAAAACACCTGGCGCGGTTTCTGGCGCATCCCTATTTCGCGCGCCTGCCGCCCAAATCGCTCGACCGCGATGATTTCGCGTCCTTCATGCCCCAGGGTCTTTCACCGCAAGACGGCGCCGCGACCCTCGCCGCCATGACCGCCGCGGCGGTCGCCGAGGCGCGGCGGCATTTCCCCTCGCCCGCGCGGCGCTGGCTGGTCGCCGGTGGCGGGCGGCATAATCCGGTATTGATGGGGCTGTTGCGCGAGCGGTTGGGCGGTCCGGTCGCGCCGGTCGAATCCTGCGGCTGGGACGGCGACGCGCTCGAGGCCCAGGCCTTCGCCTATCTCGCGGTGCGTTCGCTGAAGGGCCTGGCCTTGAGCCTGCCCGGCACCACCGGCGTCAAAATGCCGACCACGGGCGGCCAGCTCCACCGCGCGGGCGCGGCCAAGGCCTGATTCAACGCGGCCCGATTCAACGCGAACCGGGATCTCAGAGCAGGGCGGGGTGGCTCTGCACCGCCTTCGACTTGATCGCCTTTTGCAGTTTCTCGAAGGCGCGCACCTCGATCTGACGCACGCGCTCGCGCGAGATGCCGTATTTCACCGACAAATCCTCGAGCGTCGCCGGCTCGTCCTGGAGGCGGCGTTCGACCAGAATGTCGCGCTCGCGGCCGGTCAGCAGCTTCATCGCTCCGCGCAGCAGATCGCGGCGCAGGCCCAGCTCCTGGCGCTCGCCGAGGCGGTCTTCCTGGTCGGGGCTTTCATCCACCAGCCAGTCCTGCCATTCACCCTCGCTTTCGGCCCTCAAGGGCGCGTTGAGCGAATTATCCGGCGCGGCGAGGCGGCGGTTCATGTTGACCACGTCCTCTTCGGGGACGCCGAGCTCGGTGGCGATCTTGTGGACATTCTCGGGCGACAGGTCGCCTTCCTCGATCGCCTGAAGCTGGCCCTTGATCTTGCGCAGGTTGAAGAACAGCTTCTTTTGCGCCGCGGTGGTGCCCATCTTCACCAGCGACCAGGAATGCAGGACGTATTCCTGGATGGCGGCACGGATCCACCACATGGCGTAAGTCGCCAGGCGGAAGCCGCGTTCGGGGTCGAAGCGCTTCACCGCCTGCATCATGCCGACATTGCCTTCGGAGATGAGTTCGGCGAGCGGCAGGCCGTAGCCGCGATAGCCCATGGCGATCTTGGCCACCAGGCGCAAATGGCTGGTCACCAGCTTGTGCGCGGCGTCACGATCGCCATGCTCGCGCCAGCGCTTGGCCAGCATGTATTCCTCCTCCGGCTGCAACATCGGGAATTTGCGGATCTGTTGGAGATAGCGCGCAAGATTGCCTTCGGACGAGATCGTGGGGAGGGCGCGGATAGTCGCCATGAATGGCGGGCTCCTTTCATTCTTTCTTTGAAAACATATCATAGTACCTTAGTAGGATATTGTCTAGACTAGATAGCATCTAAGCTAGTTACCAACTTGCTGATATCACTAGGTAAGCGGCTTCGGAATTCGAGGTATTCGCCGCTTGCAGGGTGCCGGAACCCCAGGAGATAGGCATGGAGCGCCTGGCGTCCAAGCGATGCCGCCGCCTTGCGCGCCTTCTCCGGCAATGCGGCTAGGCGGCTTTGGCTCTGTTTTCCATAGCTCGCATCGCCGATCAGCGGGTGGCCTTTGGCCGTCATATGGACGCGGATTTGATGGGTGCGGCCGGTGGCGAGCCGGCATTCGACCAGCGCCGCCTTGGTGCCGAAGGCTTTCAGCACCTTATAGCGGGTCATGGCGGGCTTGCCGCGGGACGATACCACCGCCATTTTCTTGCGGTCGCGCGGATTGCGGCCGATGCGGCCGGAAATCTCGCCGCTTTTGGGCTGGGGCACGCCCCAGACCACCGCCTGATAGGCGCGGGTGACGGCATGGGCGGCGAAATCGCGCGCCAGCGCGCGATGTGCCGCCTCGGACTTGGCCACCACCATCAGGCCACTGGTGTCCTTGTCGAGGCGGTGAACGATGCCCGGCCGCTTGACGCCGCCGATGCCGGCCAGGCTCGCGCCGCAATGGGCGAGCAGCGCGTTGACCAGGGTCCGATCCGGGTTGCCGGGGGCGGGATGGACCACCAGCCCGGCCGGCTTGTCGAGCACGAGGAGATGCTCATCTTCGTAGCGTATGTCGAGCGCCATCGCCTGGGGCTCGGGCGTGGCATTCTCGGGCGGGGGCACGGCGAGGGTGAAGACCTGGCCCGGCTTGACCCGCATGGCGGGGTCGGTCACCGCCGCGCCCCCTAGGCTAACCTGCCCTGATTCCACGAGATTCTTGAGGCGCGAGCGCGAGAACCCGGCCAGCGCGGCCGCCAGGAAACGGTCCAGCCGCTCGCCCGCAACCTCGCTTCCAACCCGCGCTTGTAGCGTCTCGGCGTTCATGGCGGCTAAAGTGAACCGGAACATGCGGGCCCTCAAGCTTCTGGTGATCGTGTTGGGCGTGCTGCTGGCGGCCGGGGTGGCGGCGCTGGCGGTGGCGGTGGTGCTGCGCCTTAACCATGCCGCTCCAGCGCCCGCTTCCGGCGGCGGATCGGCCGTTCTGGCGCTGCCGCCGGGAGCCAAAATCGTCTCGACCGAGGCCTCGGGCGGCAGACTCGTCGCCCGGATCGACCTGCCGGATAGCGGCGTCGAGCTCATCATCTTCGATCTGGCCAATGGCGCGCGCATCGCCACCATCGATCTGGCGCCGCAGCAGCGCTGAGGCACGGGATTCGCGGGGAATTTCCTCCGCCACCTTTGTCACAAAGCCGCTTTTCGTTCCGTAATCCGCTCCGCGAGGAGCGAAATTCCTCCTCGGTGGGGGCTGCGCGGGGGAAAAATCGCCTTGCGAGCATAAAGGGAGGATAAAAATCGCCGCTCGAGGGGAAAAATCTGCAACGCCGCCGAGAAAATTTACTTTTCCGTGAATTTTTTCTTGCATCGTGCCGCGATGAGCGTATCTATCAAACGCGACGCACTCGCACGTGCCTATGGCCCATCGTGGTTATGCAACGAGGTAACGCGTCCTTTTTGGCAGAGCCGGTCGTGGGGGACCGGTCCCGAGAGGGAGGTCGATATGGTTGCTTTCCAGAGCAGGGCCCCGGTGCCCTCATATCAAGCCGGTTATGGCGCCCACCGCGGCGCCTTGAGACGTTTGACATCTCCGTTGAGCGCCCAGAATTGATCCGCGCACCCGGTTTTCGGGCGGACCCTTCCTTCGAGGATGCCGGTTCCGCCCATTCACGTCCTCCCGCCCGACTCCGTCGCGGCCTGCGGGGGCAATTCGGCGCGGTCGAGCGCGCGCTTTGAGATAGGAATTCGACCATGATCGTCGTCAACAAGAAGATCGCCAAGTTCCTCGCCGAGCAGAAGCCCGAGACGCCCTGCCTGATCGTCGATCTCGACATCGTGACCCAGGCCTACAAGCTCCTGCGGCGCTATCTGCCCTTGGCCCGCGTGTTCTACGCGGTCAAGGCCAACCCGGCGCCCGAAATCGTCGGCGCGCTCAAGGATCTGGGCTCGAGCTTCGACGTCGCCAGCCCCAACGAGATCGATCTCTGTCTCGGCCGCGGCGTCGCCCCGGACAACGTCTCCTTCGGCAACACCATCAAGAAAGAGCGCGATATCGCCTATGCCTACGAGAAGGGCGTGCGCCTTTTCGCCTTCGACAGCCAGCCCGAGCTGGAAAAGCTTTCGCGCGCCGCGCCAGGGTCGCGCGTCTTCTGCCGCATCCTGGTCGAGTGCACCGGCGCCGATTGGCCGCTGTCGCGCAAATTCGGCTGCGCGCCGGAAATGGCGGTCGAACTGCTGCGCCAGGCGCGCGACATGGGGCTCGATCCCTACGGCGTCTCCTTCCATGTGGGTTCGCAGCAGACCGATTTGTCGCAATGGGACAGCGCCATCGGCCGCGCCGCCAAGATGTTCTCGGCGCTGGCCGAGACCGACATCAACCTGCGCATGGTCAATGTCGGCGGCGGCTTCCCGGCCAAGTATCGCGGCGACGTGCCGGCGGTGGTCAACTACGCCAACGCGGTGATGGCCGCCATGACCGCGCATTTCGGCAACAACCTGCCGGAAATGATCATCGAGCCCGGCCGCTCCATCGTCGGCGATGCCGGCGTGATCCAGAGCGAGGTGGTGCTGATCTCCCGGAAATCGGCCAACGATCCGAAGCGCTGGGTCTATCTGGATGTCGGCAAGTTCGGCGGCCTGGCCGAGACCATGGACGAGGCGATCAAGTATCGCATCAAGACGCCGGCCGATGGCGGTCCGCGCGGGCCGGTGGTGATCGCGGGTCCGACCTGCGACAGCGCCGACATTCTTTACGAGCGCACGGTTTACCGCCTGCCGCTCGACCTCAAGGTGGGCGACAAGGTCGAGATCCTGTCGACCGGCGCCTATACCTCCAGTTACTCGACGGTGAACTTCAACGGCTTCGCGCCGCTCAAGACCTACTGCATCTGAACGAGCTTGCCGGGGGGACTGAATTCGGCCGGGCCCTTGCCAAAGGGTCCGGCCGAAGCGTTTTTAGGCGGCGGCAGCGCCGAAATCTCGTTCAAGAGCTTCTGCTGCATCGCTTGCGCGAAGGAATCGAATTTCTCGACCTGGAGCAGGAAGGCGCCCGATCCGCCGATGACGTTCATGTCGTAATACCGATCGAGCCAGGGTTCGTTCTGCAGGATGGCGAGGCCGTTGATGGTGATGCCCTGCTGCACCAGCGCGTCGCGCACCTCATCGGGCGGCGGGCCGATATTCGCCATGCCGTCGCCCGAAAGGTCGATCACCCGCCGCGCGGGGTGATCGCCGAGCCGCTTGAAGGCGGCGCCGGCGGCCAGGAGCGCATCGCCGATGGCGGTCAGGCCGTTGGAGCTGCGTTTCGAGGCGCGCACCTTGGCGGCGAAGGCGCTGGCCGAGGCCTGGTCCGAGACATGGGTCCAGTCGACCGTCACGACCTGTTTGTCGCGGTCGGACCACTCCATGACCAGCACGTCGATTCCGCCCGCGGCTCCGCCGCGGATTGCGCTGATCACGGCGGGATTCTCGAAAGCGCGGGCAATGCCCTCATGCTGCAGGGTGTATTCGCCGGCATCGACGCTTTCCGACACGTCGACCGCCAGCACCAGCGCCAGATCGACCTCGGCGGCCTGCGCCGGGACAAGGCCGAGCAGAACGGCGAACAGGGCAAAGATAACGGACCTCATACCGGCAAGCAGACACCAACACGACGCCTTTGGCGAGGCCCGCATCGCGCCCGCAATGCATGCCCGGACTTGCATTCTCGCGCCCGGCAAACATAATCGGGCCCCATCGGGCGCCCCGAAAACCTTGCTGGATCGCATGCTCCGTTTTGCCGCCTTCGCCGCCTTGGCCACCGCATCGCTCGCGCTATCCGCCCTGCCCAATGCCTGGGCGAACAGCAGCGATCCCGCAGGCTGCGCCGCTCTCGCCTTCCGCGCCGTTGGCCCGGGCCTCGCCGATGGCGAGCAAGACGCCGGATTCTACAAATCGCATCTCGGAAAGATCGAGGTGCTGGTCCTGGTCAAGAGCGGTGCGGTGCAGAATTATTTCGTGCAAATCAACGGCAAGGCCTTGGCCCCGGTGCCGGGCGACTTGCCCGGCGGCATCGCCGCTTGTGCCAAGGCCAAGCGGTTGGCGCCGCCTTCAAGCCCGGACAGCGTGTGCACCGGCGATCGGCTGGTGGTGCTGATCGGCCATGATTCGGAGCGGCACTACGTGCTGCTCTACGTTCATCGCGGCGATGTCTGGCATTTCTGCAGCGCCGGCATCGCCTGACCGGCTCCGCCCGAATCCGGCGGCTTTGCCCCCGGCTCAGAGCGTGATCGCCTTCGGCGAACACGCTCTATCGTTTGTTTGGCGAGCAATTTCATCGGTTTGAAGGGAATCGCTCGATTCCCTTCAAACCGATATTGCTCTAGTGGACGAAATTATGCGCCAGGTTGGTCGGCGGCGCCTTCAACAGACGGCCGTAGAGCGCCGGGTTCTCGACCATTTGCCGCGCGAGCGCCAGGTCGATGGCGCGATCGGCGCGTTGCGCCGGGCACAGCGCGCGCAAGGCGGTCCAGCCGCTGTCGTCGAGGTCGTCGCGCGACTTGATCAGTTCGGGCGCCGGGCTCTTTTGCAGCACCGCCGCCGCATCGGCGTTGTCGCCGAGATTGGCGGTGCATACCGTCGGCACCACGCCGTGATGGTTGAGGAAATACCCCCGGGGCGGGACGAGTTGAGCCCAGGTGACGGTAAGCTCACCGTCATTCGAGGTGCGCAGCACGGTCTGCACCGTGCCCTTGCCGTAGCTGGATGTGCCGATCACCACGGCGCGGCCCGAATCCTGCAGCGCCGCGGCGACGATCTCCGAGGCCGAGGCCGAGCCGCCATTGACCAGCACCGCCACCGGCAGTGTCTCGGCGTGATGGTCCGCGGGCGCCGCGAAATACTGGAAGCTGTCCGGGTTGCGGCCGATGGTCGTCACCACCGTGCCGCCATCGAGGAACTGGCTTGCCACGTCGATCGACTGGTCGAGCAATCCGCCGGGATTATCGCGCAGATCGAGCACGATGCCCTTCATCGCGAGGCCGAGATCCTGATGCGCCTTGTGCAGCAACTGCACCAGGGTCTGCCCCGTCTGCTGGTTGAAGCTGACGATCTTGAATATCGCGACGTCGTGATCCTCGCTCAAAGTCACCGAAGGCGGCACCAGATGCGCGCGCTCGATCGACAGCATCATCGGCTTGTTGAGGCCGGCGCGTTGAATGCCGAGTTGGACCACGGACGAGGCCGGGCCGCGCAGCCGCTCGCGCACCTGGTCGGGCGTGAGCGAGGCGGAGGGCACGCCGTCGAGCGCGACGATACGGTCATTGATGCGGATGCCGGCTTTCGCGGCCGGCGAATCCTCCATCACCGAGGAGATGCGGACGCCGTCGCCGCTGTCCAGCATCACGCCGATGCCGCTGAAGCCGTCGCGCGCGGCGCGCCATTCGCGTGCCACGTCCGGCCGTGCGTAGTGCGAGAAGGGGTCGAGCGTGGCGAGGCCGCGGTCGATCACCCCCTCATCGAGCCGGTCTACGGACATTTCGGCGAGCGCGGGCGAAACCCGGCGCGCGGTGTCGAGGATCCGCGCGGTCAGACTGCCCCATCCGGCGCTGTCGTAGGGCGGGGGCGCGGGATAGGTCCAGGATTCCTCGCCGTGGCGGAGGATCACGTCGTTATCGGCGCGCTCGACCACAAGCGTTGAATCGAAGTCGCCGATCTTGGCCAGGCTTTGGATCGCGACCTGGTCGGCGCGGGCGGCGTCGATGTGATACTCGATGATGCTTTCATAGGTCTCGGTGAACAGCCGGCGCTCGTCGCCCGCCGAAGCCTTGTCGGCGGATGCAACTTGCGGCGATGGCGGGCTTGCCGCCGTTCCACAGGCGGAAAGTGCAATCGAGAGGGCGGCCGCTAAAGACCAAAGGAGAGGAACATGACCTGCGGTCGCGGCGCCGTTTTGCTTGGGCGTAAAGGCAGACATGGTGAAGTAAAACTAAACCTCCCCCGCTTTGTATCTATTTGTATCTATTCTTGCCTTTGTGCCTTCAGGCTTGCAAGCGGATATATGATTAACCGGCGGATTATATCGGCTTATTCACCTAGCGGGCGGGCGGAAAACGACGGTTAACGCCGCCTTCGCCCGTGATGCGGCGCTGATTTGGGCGCCTTGCCGCCGCCGGGCCCGTTCCCGACCAGGGTGAATTGCAGGCTGCCGGTGACCGTGTCGGCCTCGCTCAGGCGCGCGGTCACGCTATCGCCCAGGGTATAGACCCGGCCGGTCCGCCGCCCGCGCAGGCAGTGGCGGCTCTCGTCGTGAATGTAGAAATCGTCGCCCAGGCTGCGCATGGGGATGAAGCCGTCGGCCCCGGTCTCGTCCAGGGTTACGAACAGTCCGGCGCGGGTGACGCCGTTGATCCGGCCCTTGAATTCGGCACCCACCCGCTCGGCCAGGAAGGATGCTACATAACGGTCGCCGGCGCTGCGCTCCGCGGCGGCGGCGCGCCGCTCGGTCATCGAGATGTGCTGGCCCAGTTCCTTGAAATCTCCGGGATGTCCCGGCAGCCCGTCCGGCCCGAAGCGATGTCCGGCAATCAACCCGCGATGCACCAGCAGATCGGCATAGCGCCGGATGGGCGAGGTGAAATGAGCATAGCGCCGGAGCGACAACCCGAAATGCCCGATATTCTCGGGGTTGTATTCCGCCTGGGACTGGGTCCGCAGCACCAATTGGTGGACCAGCGTGGCATAGGGCGTGCCTTGGGCGCGGTACAAGATGGCGTTGAAGTGCTGCGGCCGGATCACCTGGCCCTTGGCCAGCGCCAGCCCGTGAATGCCGAGTCCGTCGAGGAAGCGCGCCAGCTCGCCGATCTTCACCGGATCGGGCGCGTCATGCACGCGGTACATGCAGGGCTGCTTGAACTTCTCCAACGTCTCCGCCGCGGCGACATTGGCGGCGATCATCAATTCCTCGATCAGCTTATGGCTTTCGAGCCGTTGGCGCGGTTCGATGCGCTCGATGCGGCCCGAAGGCCCAAGCAGGATCTTGCGCTCGGGAATATCGAGCTCGATGGTGCCGCGGTGTGAGCGCGCGCGTTCCAGCGCGCGATAGACGCCGTAAAGCGGACGCAGCACCGGATCGACCAGCTTCGCCGTCTTCCCGTCGGGCCTGCCGTCGATCGCCTCCTGCGCCTCCTCGTAGGTAAGCCGCGCCGCCGAGCGCATCAAGCCGCGGCGGAAACGGTGGCGGGTCAGGCGGCCCTCGTGGTCGATCCACAGATCGACCGCCAAACAGGCGCGCTCCACATCCGGTTTGAGCGAGCACAGTTCGTTGGACAGCGCCTCGGGCAGCATGGGCACGACGCGGTCGGGAAAATAGACCGAATTGCCGCGCTCATGCGCGGTTTTATCGAGCGCGTCGCCCGGCCGCACGTACCACGCGACGTCGGCGATGGCGACCAGCGCATGCCAGCCGCCCTGGTGTCCGGGATCGGGCTCGGCCCAGACCGCGTCGTCGAAATCGCGCGCATCCGCCCCGTCGATGGTCACCAGCGGCACCGAGCGCAAATCGGCGCGGTGCTCGTGCCCCACCGGCTTGGCCGCGTTCGCCAGATCGATGGCATCTTTCGGGAAGTCGGTGGGAATGCCGTGGCCGTGAATGGCGATCAGGCTGAAGGCGCGGGGATTGGCGCTGTCGCCGATGCGTTCGACGATGCGCGCGCCCGGCAGGCCCAAACCCGCTCCCGGCAGCACTTCGGCCAGGACGATCTCGCCGTCCAAGGCGCCCTTGGTGTCGCCCGGCGCCACGCGGAATTCGCTGCGCACCTTGCGTTCGGTCGGCTCGATGCGGCCGCCATCCCGCGTCAGGCGGTAGATCCCGAGCACCCGGTTGGGCGCGCCGCCCAGCGCGCGGATGATGCGCGCCTCATAGGCCCTGGGGCCGATGCGCGAAAAACGCACCGCCGCGCGCTCGCCCACGCCCAAGGCCGGCGATCCGCGTTCGGCCACGACGACGATGGCGGGTGGTGCTCCCTTGAAACCGGCCGGGCGGCCCAGCATCTCGCCGTCGAGATCGAGGCCGGTGATCTCGACCACGCCGATTTCGGGCAATTCTCCGGGCTGCGCATAGGACTTGCCGCCGCGCGCGTGAGGACGGCTATTCGGCTGCTTCTTCCGTCGTCCCGGAGGGTTTCTTTTTGGTGGTCTTTTTGACACGAGATCCTTTCGCGGCACCGGCCTTTGCCTTCGCCCTGGGTTTCTTTTTCCCGGTTTTTTCGGCGCGCTCGGCCAGAAGCTGAACGGCGCGGTCCATGGTCAATTCCTCGGGCCCAACGTCGCCCGGCAAAGTCGCGTTGATGCCGTCATGACTGACATAAAGCCCGTATTTGCCGTTGAAGATTTTCACCGGCCCGCCCTCGGTCGGGTGGTCGCCCAGCACCTTGATCGGTTCGGGCGCGCCGCGGCGGAATTTCCTCGGCTCGGCCAGCAGCACCACCGCGCGGTTGAGGCCGATGGTCAGCACGTCGTCGTCGGGGCCGAGCGATTTGAAGACCTTGCCGTGCTTGATGTAGGGGCCGAAGCGGCCGTTATTGGCGATGATGATCTCGCCGTCTTCGGGATGCGGGCCGACATCGCGCGGCAGCGCCAGGAGCTTCAGCGCCAGCTCGAGGGTGACGTCGGCCGGCGACACGCCCTTGGGCAGCGAGGCGCGCTTGGGCTTGGGCGCCGGCTCGACCTTTTCGATCTTTTCGCCCTTGGCCCGCTTCTCGCCCTTTTTGCGCTTCTCCGGCTTGGGCGGGGTCTCGCCCAATTGCACATAGGGCCCGTAGGGGCCTTTCTTGACCGTCACCTCGAGGCCGGTCGCGGGATCGGTGCCGAGCGAACGCGGCTCGTTGGCGAGCGCGTTCTCGCCGGATTCCATGCCCAGCGGCCTGGTGTAGCGGCATTCGGGATATTTCGAGCAGCCGATGAAGGCGCCGAAGCGGCCGAGCTTGAGACCCAGCCTTCCCTGGCCGCAAATCGGACAGAGGCGGGGATCGGTGCCGTCGGCGCGCGGCGGAAAGAAGTGACGGCCCAGATCCTCGTCGAGCGCGTCGATCACCTGGGTGATGTTGAGGTCCTTGGTGCCGGCGACGGCGGCGGAGAAATCCTTCCAGAAATCCTCCAGCACCTTCTTCCAGGGAATGCGCCCGCCGGAGATGTCGTCGAGCTTGTTCTCGAGATCGGCGGTGAAGTCGTATTCGATATAGCGCTTGAAGTATTCCATCAGGAACGCCGTAACCAGGCGCCCGCGGTCCTCGGGGATGAGCCGTTTCTTGTCGAGCAGGACGTATTTGCGGTCCTGCAGCACCTGCATGGTCGAAGCGTAGGTCGAAGGCCGGCCGATGCCGAGCTCCTCGAGTTTCTTCACCAGGCTCGCCTCGGTGTAACGCGGCGGCGGCTGGGTGAAATGCTGCTCCGGCTTGACCGCGCCGCGCGCGAGCTTGTCGCGCTCGGCCAGGGGCGGCAGGCGGCGGTTCTCTTCGTCCTCGATCGGATCGTCGTCGTCCTCGTGATAGAGCGTGAGGAAGCCGTCGAACACCACGGTCGAGCCGTTGACGCGCAAGGTCACGCTGCCGTCCGGAGGCGCGATGTCGACCGCCACCTGATCGATCACCGCCGAGGACATCTGGCTCGCCACCGCGCGCTTCCACACCAGCTCGTAGAGCCGGCGCTGGTCTTCCTCGAGATGGCGCGGCAGGTCTTCCGGGCGGCGATGCATGTCGGTGGGCCTGATCGCCTCATGCGCTTCCTGGGCGTTCTTCGCCTGGGTGCGGTAAATCCGCGCCTCGTCGGGCCGGTACTGGGCGCCGTATTGCTTGGCGATCATCTCGCGCGCCGAGGCGATCGCCTCGTTCGAAAGGGTCACGCCGTCGGTCCGCATATAGGTGATAAGGCCGACGGTTTCGCCTTGGATATCAACGCCTTCATAAAGGCGCTGGGCGGTGCGCATGGTGCGGCTGGCGCCGAAGCCCAACTTGCGCGAGGCCTCCTGCTGGATGGTCGAGGTGGTGAAAGGCGGCGGCGGGTTGCGGCGGATCTGCTTCTTTTCGACATCCGCGACCGCGTAATCGAGGTGCTTCTGGATGGCGTCGGCCGCGGCGCGGGCTTGCTCTTCGGAGGACAGATCGAACTTGTCGAGCCGCTTGCCGTTGAGCTGGGTGAGGCGGGCGGTGAACTTGTCGCCCGCGGAGGTGGTGAATTCGGCCTCGACCGACCAGTATTCGCGCGGCTTGAAGGCCTCGATCTCGGATTCGCGTTCGCAGATGATGCGCAGCGCCACCGACTGCACCCGGCCGGCCGAGCGGCTGCCCGGCAGTTTGCGCCACAGCACCGGCGAGAGGGTGAACCCCACCAGGTAATCGAGCGCGCGCCGCGCCAGATAGGCGTCGATCAGCTCGCGGTCCAGTTCGCGCGGATGCTTGAAGGCGTCGAGCACCGCCTGCTTGGTGACTTCATTAAACACGACCCGCTTCACGTCGACGCCGGCGAGCGCCTTGCGCTGTTTCAGGATCTCCTGCACGTGCCAGGAGATCGCCTCGCCCTCGCGGTCGGGGTCGGTGGCGAGATAGAGATGCTCCGCGCCCTTGACCGCGTGCATGATCGCCTTGATCTGCTTGTCGGACTTGCCGTGGATCTCCCACGACATGGAAAAATCGTCATCCGGCCGCACCGAGCCGTCCTTGGACGGCAGGTCGCGGACATGTCCGTAGCTCGCCAGGACGGTGAAATCCTTGCCGAGATATTTGTTGATGGTCTTCGCCTTGGCGGGCGATTCAACGATGACGACGTTCATTCAACCATTAGGCCGTTGTTACAACGAGGCGACACAAGGGCAACACATAGGAATCAGCCGCCCTTAAAGCAAGGTTAAAGTGTTTCCGGGCTGCCGCTCGATTCGTCCCGCCAGTTCGAGTTCGAGCAGAACGGTCAGCACGATGGCGGGGGACAATTGGCACTGCCGGACCAGTTCGTCAACCGCCACGGGTGAAGGCGACAGCAATTCGAGCACTTTTTTGCGGGCGGCTTCGAGGTCCGACTCGGCGAGTTGGGCGGCTGGCGCGGCGGAAAACGGCGACTTGCGGCGCTCGGCCAGCGGGCCTACGAGCTGCGCCTTGAGCTCGGCCAGGATGTCGTCCGCCTCCTCGACCAGGGTCGCGCCCTGGCGGATCAGGCGATTGGTCCCCCGGCAACGCGGATCGAGCGGCGAGCCCGGCACGGCGAAGACCTCGCGCCCCTGTTCCAGCGCGAAACGCGCGGTGATGAGCGAACCCGAACGCTCCGCCGCTTCGACCACCAGCGTGCCGAGGGCGCATCCCGAGATAATCCGGTTGCGGCGCGGGAAATGGCTCGCCTTCGGCTCGGTGCCGGGCGGCATCTCGGCCAAAAGAA
>Ga0187810_10000067_pt1 | contig 48903 bp, 40 predicted proteins | sample NC_wetland_sal_i_9_FD_132963 | JGI IMG/M metagenome (GOLD analysis project Ga0187810, IMG submission 132963) | Wetland sediment microbial communities from Neuse River Estuary, North Carolina, USA - ASW_5 | ecosystem: Environmental > Aquatic > Freshwater > Wetlands > Sediment | place: USA: North...
AAAGTTCTCATCGTTGATGATGAACAGAATGTCCTGAATGCGTGCTTGCGTCTCCTACGGAATGAGGAATTCGAAGTTCTTGCGACATCGGATCAGATGGAGGCACTGGAGTATGTGCAGGATATGACCTTCGCTGTGATTGTTTCCGACCAGCGAATGCCAGGTATGGAGGGAGTGGAGCTTTTGGAAAAAATACGGGAGATTTCCCCGGACACGGTTCGCCTGATGTTGACGGGCTACGCGGATATCCAGGCTGCGATCGACGCCATCAACAAGGGGGCGGTCTATCGCTTCATGACCAAGCCGTGGGAGGACGAAGATCTCAAAACCGCCATCCGAACCGCCGTCGCGCAGTATGAACTGGTGGCTGAAAATAAGCGGTTGCAGGCGGTTGTTGCCCGGCAAAACGGGGAGCTGAGGGATTTGAATCAGAATCTTGAGCAGAAGGTTTCCGAGCGCACGGAGGAAATTTCCAGGCTGGTTTTGCAGTTGCAGGAGAGCGTCCTGGGCAGCACTCAGATTCTGGCCGGGCTGGCGGAAATTCACAGTCCACTGGTGGGAAGTCATTCCAAACGTGTGGCCGCGCTCGCACGGGAAGTGGCCGTGGCGATGGAGATCGGGGGGCGGGAACTCTTCGAGGTGGAGACGGCGGCGATGCTGCATGACATCGGAAAACTCATGGTGCAGGAGGATATTTTGCGAAAAACCGTCGACGTGATGACGGGCGCGGAGCTTGCCAAATATCAGACCCACGTGGACAAGGGGGAGCTGATTGCGAAGATGGTGCCCAATCTGGGGGAGATTCCCAAATTGATCCGGCATCACCATGAGCGATGGGACGGGAACGGCTACCCCGATCACTTGAGGGATGTGCAGATACCTCTTGGATCGCGATTGATCGCCGTTGTGGATGCCTATGACAATCTCCTGAACAAGCGCTCCGACTTTGAAAAAATGACCACGTCAAAGGCTCTCTTCGCACTGCAAAAAATGGGTAATGTGGAGCTGGATCAAAAGATCATCGCCAAGCTGGCAAGTTGTGTCTGGGGGCGCAAGGCGAATCAGAGCGACGAGGTGGAAATTCACCTCCGTGATTTGCGACCGGGGATGATTTTGTCCCGGGATTTGAGAACCGCCCAGGGCATTCTTCTTTTGGCCAAAGGAGGAGAAGTGAAAGTTCACTATCTGGAGCGTTTTCAGGAATTTCATAGAAATGATCCCTCTGTGGACAATATCTGTATATACCGGCGCTCTCTGGGGGATGCGGCTGGATAGTTGCGGCACCTGTGAGATGGAAAAATCATGAAAAAAAAACCGGTCATTTTTCGCTATGGAACGGCCATTCTGATCGTTCTTTTCGTCTACCTTATCCGGGAGGCGCTCGATCCTTTTATCGGAGCAAAGACGGCCTTTGTGGTATTGTTTTTACTGCCTGCGCCGATCAGCGCGTGGATCGGTGGAGTGGGACCCGGTGTCGTGGCGACGGTCTTGTCTCTGCTGGTGGGGGATTATTACTCCTTTCATGCGAATATTTCAATGGATGCCCGCGTGGTGAGAATCGGCACATTTTTGGCCGAGGGCATATTCATCAGCTGGCTTGTCGCCAAGACGGAAATGCGAAGGAGAGCCCTTGCCAAGGTAGAGTCTGAGGCCGTTCTTCTCCAGGCGGCCGTGGGAGCTTCCACGGATGGAATTACGGTGGCTGACGCTTGTCTTCCCGATCGACCCCTCATCTACGTGAATGAGGCCTTTATAAAAAACACGGGGTACAAAAGAGAAGAGTTACTGGGAAGGAATTGTCGCATTCTGAGGGGGGCGGATACCGCCCAGGCGGAAGTTCTTACCGTACGGAAGGCTCTGGCCGAAGGCGAACCGTGCAAGGTCACGATTTTGAACTATCGAAAAGATGGAAGTCCATTCTGGAACGAACTTTCTATTTCTCCCATCCGGGATTCGTCGGGGAAACTGACCCACTTCATCGGCATTCAGCGGGATGTCACGAAACTTCGCAAGGCGCAGGAGTTGCTTCGCGAGAGCGAGCAACGGAATCGGGCACTCATCGAGTCGAGTCAGAACGGTGTCTTTTTAATGGATGAGGAAACCCAGGTTCTTACGTCGAACCAGAGAGCCGAGGGACTTTTTGGTTACACGGTCGGGGAAATGATGGGAAAAACTCTCGAGCTCATCATAGTTGAACGTGAGAAGGCCAAATATCAGCAAACCATGAAACGGCTCGGCTCGTCCCCGCAAACTTCTCCGTCAAACACCCGGATTGAACTTACCGCCAGGAACAAGATCGGCATGGAGTTTCCCGCAGAGTTTTCTCTCGCGTACTGTAAAGTAGGCAAAAAGGGATGCTTTTCCGCCATCATTCAAGACATCAGTAAAAGAAAGGCCGCCGAGAAAAGCCTCCTCGAATCTCATAGCTTGCTGGAAAAAAAGGTCGAAGAGCGGACAACCGAGCTGATGACGATCAACGAAAAACTTGCCTCGGAAGTGACGGAACGGCGGCATATCGAAGCCGAGTTAAAAAAACATGTGGCGGCTATCCACCTGCTTCAACAGGTGACGTTTGCCGCAAACATGACATCCGGGATTCATGACATCCTGAAGCAAACTCTGGATCATATTTGTTGCCACACAGGGTGGGAAGTGGGGCACGTCTACCTTCCCTCCGAAACAAAAACGAACGAATTGATTTCGACCGATTTTTGGTGTCTGAAAGACCCCGCTCTTTTCGTCAAATTCAAGGAAGCAACGGAAGCCATGAAAGCGGAGCGAGGCATGGATCTGCCCGGCAGGGTCTTCATCACCGGCAAGCCGGTATGGGTGGCGAATTTGTCCGGGGATGTGAACTTTTCCAGAGAAAAGCCGGCCCGGCAATGCGGGTTAAAGGCGTCCGTGAACATTCCTGTGCTGGTGAAAGAGGAGACGGTTGCCGTCCTGGAATTTTTCCTGACAAAGGTTACGGAAGTGGATCAATCCATGTTGGAAGTTTTGGCGGATATCGGCATCCAGCTCGGACGAGTCATTGAACGGGAACGGAATCAGGAAATGCTCAAAAAGGGGCAGGAGGAATTGCAACAGGTCATGTGCAAGCTCCGTGAGAATCAAACGCAGTTGATCCAATCTGAAAAGCTTGCCAGCGTGGGCCAACTGGCTGCCGGCGTGGCTCACGAAATTAATAATCCGGTTGGATTCATTTCGAGCAATCTGAATACGATGGGAGAGTATGTCGCACTATTTAAAGAACTCCTCGCCCTCCATGCCGAGATCGTAAATTCCCTGCGGCAGGAGAACGGGTTGAAGGGGAAGACCGGGGAAATGGTCCAACAATACGAGGAGTTGGCGAAAAGGGAGGATTTGCCCTACATCCTGGAAGATGTGGGCCACTTGTTGCAGGAATCAAGTTCAGGTTCGAAGCGGGTGCGGGAAATCGTGAACAATCTCAAGAGTTTCGCCAGGCTGGATGAATCGGCCCTCAAGGAGGCGAACATCAACGACGGAATTGAGGCGACACTAAAACTGGTCTGGAATGAACTGAAGTACAAGTGCCAGGTGCATAAGAAATTGGGAGACGTCCCGCCGATCAACTGCTATCCCGGGCAGCTCAATCAAGTTTTCATGAATCTTCTGGTGAATGCCGGACAGGCGATCAAGGAAAAGGGGGAAATAACGATCGAAACTTCTGCAACAGAAAATGAGATCATTATCAAGATTTCGGATACCGGAGCGGAATTTCTTCCGAGAATCTCTCAAAACTTTTCACCCCCTTCTTCACCACCAAACCGGTGGGCGTGGGCACGGGGCTCGGGCTTTCCATATCGTACGGAATCGTTCAAAAGCACAGTGGACGGATAGATGTGGAAAGTCGGGTGGGAGTCGGAACAACTTTCACCGTCACTCTGCCCCGGGACGGAGCCCAGAATGGTGCCGGGAAAACGTCCATTCACGAATAACGAACCCAACTTCAGGGTCTGTTTACTCTCGGTCGTGCCATCCGCTGCTTGTACCTGTTGTCAATTGAAAAATGGTATCCGGGCCTGTTGGGCGAAAAAACGGGATCGAATCCCCTGCCAAAGAGGCTACCATTGATTCCCATATGGATGGGATGACCGACCTCGAAGCGCGAAAACACCGCCTCGGTTTGAGCGCAGAAACCGTCGAGGAACGCTTTATCCGCGGCACCGGGCCGGGCGGACAGAAAATCAACAAAACCTCCTCCTGCGTCCACCTCATCCACAAACCGACCCGGATCGAAGTGCGCTGCCAGCAGGAACGATCCCTCACGCAAAACCGCCACATCGCATGGAAAATCCTCTGCTTCAAACTTGAGCGGAGAAAAAAGGAAAGAGAACTCGAACGGGCCGCCGAAAAAACCCGCCACCGGAGTCGCACCCCACGCCGTTCCCGTGGCGCAAAAAGGGAACTCCTCCGCCAGAAAAATCTCCACTCCCGGAAAAAACAATCCCGCCGCAGACCCGACGCTGATCTTTAGAACCTTTTCCAGTTATCCTGTCGCACTCAGAGGAATGAGGAGGAGGAGGGTTTGTGATGCCAATCGGAAAAAATAAGTTCCCAAATATAAATTATCAGTCACGGTCAGTTTCTCTTTGATGGTATGTTTATGGCATCTGTACGTAAAATTATTTTCCCGTATTTATATAATGCCACCCCAACCTTCTGTGAGAGGTGCAGCCTATGAACCTGTATGCCGTTTCATGCCTTGCATGAACTGTGGAAGACTTCAGGAGGGGAAAAGGAGGGAGCGGCGAAGCATGTCGAGAGCCGCCTGCGAGGCCATCTGTTTGAAGGGGTCACGTTTTTGGACAAGCTGTCGCTCCACTGTGGTGATTTTCGGCTCCTGTCCGTCCAGAAGGGCCAGACCGAAGCAGGCGAGGCCGACGGGTTTCCGATCCGTTCCGCCGGAGGGCCCGGCAATGCCGGTGATCGAAACGGCCAGATCGGCTCCACTCAGTTCGAGGGCGCCAAGAGCCATCTCGTGGGCGGTTTCACGGCTGACGGCACCGTATTTTTCCAGCGTGTCGGCGCGGACGCGGAGTTCATCCATCTTCGCCTCATTGCTGTAAGTCACCCAGCCGCGATCGAGGACGGCGGATGCGCCGGGAACATTTGTCAGGCGGTGGGCCACCATGCCGCCCGTGCAGGATTCCGCTGTGGCGATCTTTTTGCCGGCCTGCCGGGCCAGGTCGATGACGACTTCCTCCATGGTCTGTTCCCCGAAGGCGTAAAGGTTGTCGCCGAAGGTGGAGACGACGAGCTTGGCCGCCTGATGAAGATCGGCTTCGCTCCGGGTAATGAGGCGGAGGTCGACCTCGCCATATCGGGCGCAATAGCCGATCTCGATGCCGGGGAATTTTTCGCGTAGCGAGGCTTCGATGGTTTCCTGCACGCGGGACTCGCCGATTCCGATGATGCGGAAGCTCTCAATGTGAGGAGCCTGCGCGGCGGGGACGAGGGCTTGGAGGATGGGGAGCACCCGCTTTTCAAACATCGGGTAAAGCTCGAACGGCGGCCCCGGCAGACAGATGAGGTGTTTTTCCTCTTTGGAAAAATAAAGGCCCGGCGCGGTGCCTGCGTCGTTCGGGAGCCATTTTGCGCCGCGTGGAACGAGTGCCTGCGATTTCATCAATGGAACGGGGGTGATGTGCCGCGAGCAGAGGCGGTCTTCAATGCCTTTCCAGATTTCTTCCACGTGTTCGAGCGGGGCCTCAAAAATTTCGGCCACGATGTCGCGGGTGATGTCGTCGGAGGTCGGACCCAGCCCGCCCGTCACAAGGATGATGTCGGCCCGTGCGAGGGATTCCTTCACGGCGTCACGGATCGCCTCACCATCGGGGACGGTGATGTTCCGCTCCAGCCGGAGTCCGAGGGGCATGATCTTTTTGCTGATGTAGCCGACGTGGGTGTTCACCACCTGCCCGATGATGAGTTCCGTCCCCGTGGTGATGAGTTCGACTTTCATCTGGATTTTTCCGAAAATTATTTCTTCAGGCAGAATTTGGAGCCGCTCGCGCCGCAGCAGTTTTTGAATTTCTTTTTCGGGTCGAGGGGGCAGGGATCGTTGCGTCCCAGTTTGGGGCCTTCGCGGTGGATGGGGAGGGAGATTTCCGGCGCAGGTTCTTCAGCGGGCTTGGCGGGAGCAACGGGTTCGACGGCAGGTTTGTCCTTCGTTCCAATGTCGGGCGTGCCGAAGACGGGAATGGCTTCGTGGAGGAATTTCTGCGGCATGGCGCGAAGGAACTGCTCGAAGGCCAGGATGCTGGTGCCGGAGCGGAAGAGGGACTGGACGATCTCCTGCTTGATGTTGCCCATGAGCAGTTCAAACATGTCGTAGGCTTCTTTTTTGTACTCGATGAGCGGGTCGCGCTGACCGTAGGAACGGAGACCGACGCTGGTGCGGAGTCCGTCCATGGCGAAGAGGTGTTCCTGCCAGAGGCGGTCAATGGCGCCGAGGATGATGTAACGTTCCAGAGCCTTGACGGCGTTCGGTTCCTCAAATTTTACCTTCAATTCATACGCTTCGTGCACGCGGTGTTTGAGGATGACGGCGACGGCTTCCTTGTCGCGTTCGAGCGGAAGGTCTCGTTCCGTGAGGCCGAGGGGGAACATGGTGTTGGCCCAATGGAGGAGGGCGGCGGGGTCGCGATCCGCGCCGGAGAGATTCGCCTCGCACTGAGTGTTGATCGTCTCGTTGACCACGTCGAAGATTTCCCGGCGAATGTCGTCCGTGTTGAGGATGTCGGTACGGTAGCTGTAGACGACGTTGCGCTGCTGGTTCATCACGTCGTCGTACTGAAGGGTGTGTTTGCGCACCTGGTAGTTGCGCTGCTCAACCCGTTTCTGGGCGGTTTCGACGGAGGCATTCATCAACGGATGGGTGAGGGCTTCCCCCTCCGCCATGCCGAACATTTCCACGGCCTTGGCGAGCTTGCGCGGGTCGGCGAAATTCCTCATCAGGTCGTCTTCAAAGGAAATGAAGAACTGGCTGGAGCCGGGGTCGCCCTGACGTGCGCAACGTCCGCGCAGCTGGCGGTCGATACGGCGGGATTCATGCCGTTCGGTGGCGATGACGTGGAGTCCGCCGAGGTCGGGGACGCCGGGGCCGAGTTTGATGTCGGTGCCGCGGCCTGCCATGTTCGTGGCGATGGTGACAGCTCCGCGTTGTCCGGCACGGGCGACGATTTCGGCCTCCTGCTGGTGAAACTTTGCATTCAGGACGCTGTGGGCGACGTTCTCGCGCTTGAGCATGCGGGAAAGAACCTCAGATGAGTCGACGGAAAGTGTGCCGACGAGGATGGGCTGGCCCTTCAGGTGACGCTCCTTGATGTCGGCGATGACGGAGTTGAGTTTCTCGCGACGGGTTTTGAAGATCACGTCGTCATGATCCTTGCGGACGCAGGGGCGGTTGGTCGGGATGACGACGACATCCAGCAGGTAGATGTCGTGAAATTCGTTCGCGTCGGTTTCGGCGGTGCCGGTCATGCCCGCAAGTTTTTCATAGAGGCGGAAGTAGTTCTGGATCGTGATGGTGGCGAGGGTCTGCGTCTCCTTGTCGATCTGGACGCCTTCCTTTGCCTCGACGGCCTGGTGCAGGCCGTCACTCCAGCGACGACCGGGCATGAGGCGGCCCGTGTATTCGTCGACGATCATGACTTTGTTTTCCTGGACGACGTAGTGGACGTCCTTTTCAAAGACGCAGTAGGCGCGGAGGAGCTGGGAGATGTTGTGGAGGCGCTGGCTGGCGTCTTCGTAATTGAGCTGGGCCTTTTGCTTGGCCTGGGTTTTTTCCTCCGGGGTCAGGGATTCGTTGGAGTCGATCTCGACGTTGATCGTGGCGAGATCGGGCAGGGTGAATGCATGCGGATCGGAGGGGTTGATGAAGAGGCGGCCTTTTTCGGAAAGGTCGGCCTCGCTGCTTTTTTCCTCGATGGTGAAAAGGAGTTCTTCCTTGAGTTTGTAGAGCTCGGTGCGGCGTTGGTCGATGTAGAGGGCCAGCTCGGCGTCGTCGACGGCGCGGCGGATGGCGGGGTCTTCGACGAGCTTGAGGTAGACCTTGTTCCGGGGTGCGCCGATTTTGACCTTGTAAAGAATGCGCCCGGCCTTGGCGAGGCGTTCGTCTTCGTCGCCTTCCTTGTTGTCGAGGATCTCTTTCGCCTCGGTGGCCAGTTCGGCCATCTCGGTGGTCTGTTTTTTCACCAGGCGTTGGATGACGTCCTTGAATTTGTCGTACTGGTGGGTCGAGACGGTGACCGGCCCGGCAATGATCAGAGGCGTGCGTGCTTCGTCGATGAGGATGCTGTCCACTTCGTCGATGATGGAGTAGTAGTGGCCGCGCTGAACCTGCTCCTCCACCGAGGAGGCCATGCCGTTGTCGCGGAGGTAGTCGAAGCCGAATTCCGATGCTGTACCGTAGGTGATGTCGCAGGCGTACTGCTCCCGGCGTTCGGCGGAAGACTGGCCATTCTGGATGCAACCGACGGTGAGGCCGAGGAAGCGGTAGATCTCTCCCATCCATTCGGCATCGCGGGAGGCCAGGTAGTCGTTCACCGTGATGACGTGGACTCCCTTGCCGGTGAGGGCGTTGAGATAAACAGGCAGGGTGGCCACGAGGGTTTTTCCTTCACCCGTCGCCATTTCGGAAATTTTCCCCTGATGGAGAACCATGCCGCCGATGAGCTGGACGTCGAACGGAATCATCTCCCAGAGGAGTTCCTGTCCGCGCACGAGGATGGTCTTGTGAGATTCGGTGAAGCGACGGCAACAGTTTTTCACCACGGCAAAGGCCTCGGGCAGGAGGTCGTCGAGGGTCGCGCCCTCGGCGAGGCGCTTGCGGAGTTCCACCGTCTTGGCCTGAAGGTCGGCATCGGAAATCTCACGGAGAGAGAGTTCAAACTCGTTGATTTTTCTCACGGTCGGCCAGAGGCGTTTGACCTCTCTCTGGTTCTTCGTTCCGAAAACCGCGCCGAAAACTTTGGTAAGCCACTTAATCATAAAGATAAAAACAGATTATGAAGGGTTAGCGGAAGGAGTCCACGAGCGCAAGAGGACTTGTCATTTATGATTTCCGATTTCTGATGGGTGATGGGGAGACCGGGCACCGGAGTTTCGTCTTAATCACAAATCGGAAATCACCTATCGCACATGTTATTCCTCTGTCGGTGCCACCATCCGGCCCATGAAAAGGATCGTCCCGGTCGTCTTTTCCCGAATGAGGAAGAGGAAGGGGTGGTCGGCCTTGAAAACGATGGATGGTTTGGAGGGCGGAGCCATGGCCATGACTTTTGCCATCACAACAGCGGTTGCAGCCGCAGCCTCGGTTCCCTTTTCCTGCACTTCGATGAAGGCTTTATGAAAGACATGGGAAATAAAGGGGCGTTCAGCCGGATTCAGATTTTGAAAGATGGAGAGAAAATCGGCCTTCTTGGAATCGAAAGCATCCTTCATTCCCAACGCTTTCAAAATTTCGACGAGGTCGATTCGGTTCGGAGTCATTTTGAATTTTGGGAGGGTGAGGGCGACCTTTTCCATTCTCTCTCCGGCAGTCCACGCGGCGAGCTTTTCAGGAGTCAGAGTTTTTTCCACATCGGCCAGACCTTCCTTTGTCCGGGGAAGGACAATTTGCATGAAGACTTGATTGCCTCCGTAAGGTTTTTCTAGGACTTGTACGGACTCATCCTCGAAGAAGGAAAAGCTCCCGTCCTGATGCATCATGGGAACGTGTTTTGGAGAAGCGTTCATCTCCCGAAACAATTCGGGGCGGGTTTCCGTCACTTCAAACGGCCTCATCCAGTCGCCTTTGAACCAGATCGCGTTGACGAGGACGAGGATCGCATTCTCAAGGTCTGTCGGTTGGAGGATATCCTTGATCCTGTCATGGGTGTTTTTCCCCACCCATTGGTTGATGGTTTTGGCCGACTCACCCGCATTCGTGAAATCGAGGGGAGTAATGGAGATCTCGTAATTTTTCCGGGTGGTTTCGACAAAGGCGGGATTGAGCGTGTAACGCTTGTCGGGCCAGAGGGAATTGGCGACTGAGAGTTTGATGTCACCTCTTTTCTCAGCCTCTTCAAGCGTCTTCCGAATCTCGGCAAAGGCCGGGTGAAGAGCCACCTGCGGGAGAGTGAAATGGAGTGTCTGAGCCATCTCCTTTTCGGTATTTCCACTTGCGCCCGCGCAGGTCATGGCAAGCGCAGACGAAATGCTGTAGGGTGAAAAGACGAGATTCCCCGTCTCCTTCATCCCGAGTTGTCGGTACATATCCAGAGCAAAGGCCTGATTGCCTTCGTTCAGCGCGGCAACTGCTTCTTGTGGATTGTTATTTTGCGCCGGAGCAGGGGAAGGCAACGCGAGAAAACCGAACAGGATGAGTCCGGTGAATAATCTTTTTAGTAACATGTTTTTATTCCTCAAAAAAGAGAATGAGCCGCCACGATTGAAGGGTCAAGGCGGTGAAGTGGAGATTTATCTCGCCTTCAGGTCGACAGGGACGGAGCGGCGGACGATGTGCTGGCCCCACTGGGTGACGATGACCAGATAGAAGCGGATGGCATCGTCCTTCTTCACCCGCACGAGCTCGCGCGGCAGGTCGTCCAGGGTACGGGTTCGCACTCCGCCGACATAGGTGATCACCATTCCCTCCTTGACGCCGACCTCATCCGCCGGGCTGTCGGGATCGACTCCGCCGATGAGAAGTCCCTGCACATCTGACATACCGAGGGGATCGGCCAGCTGAGGGGTGAGCGTTTGCACCTGAAAGCCGAACCGCTTGCGAAGGACATCGGCCAGGGGGACTTCGGGCGGGGCGGGCTTTATACCCTTTGCGATGGCGACTTGATCCAGCACCCACGCCTTGACGCGATTTCCGGGGATGGCAAAGCCGATGTTCTCCACCATGACCGACTGTGCGCTCGTCATCTTGGCGGTATTCAGGCCGACGAGGTTGCCGGAGATATCGACGAGCGGGCCACCGCTGTTGCCGGGATTGATTGCGGCATCCACCTGCAACAGCCCCTCCATGCGGAAGCTGTCGACGACGAGGGTTCTGTTTCGCGCACTCAGGATGCCCCGGCTGACGCTGCTTTCATAACCGATGGGATTCCCTATCGCGATGACGGTTTCCCCGAGAAGGTTGGGGGAAAGGTTGTTGACGTCAAAATAGGGAAAGGGCTTGGGCCGCTGAATGCGGATGAGGGCGAGGTCGAGTTCCAGATCCTCGTGGATGAGTTTCGCCTCATAATCGGAACCGTCGTCGAGGGTGACTTTTATTTTGTATTTTTTCGCACGTTCGAGCACGTGCTGATTGGTCACGATGTAGCCGTCCGGGCTCACCAGCATGCCCGAGCCGAGGTTTTGCACCGGGTGTTCGATGATTCTCCCGCCACGGGGAACGTATCCTCCTCCGAAGAACTGCTCGAAAAAATCATCCGCCGGATTATCCACTTGTTCCGGGATGAGACTTTCCGTGTAGATGTTGACGACGGTGGGGCGGACTTTTGAAACGACCTTGACTGTCGGTTCATCCGCCGGAGTGATCGGCTGCTGCTGGGCGCACAACATGCCAGCCACCAGACATGCACATGCGATAACCGGTAACCTCATGGTGCCTTCATTATGAGCGCGAATCAAAAAAGGTCAACGTGCAGGAGAATATTTATCTCGTGAAAAATGCTCCCCCCGTTCTAGTTTCTTCTCATGCACATTAGTTTGGCCCACAGTCCCGATCCGGATGATGCTTTTATGTTTTACGCCCTGGCCCAGGGGAAAATCGACACGCGGGGATATGAATTCGAACATATTTTGCAGGATATCCAGACGCTGAATGAGCGGGCTTCACGCGGAGAACTCGACGTCACCGCCGTATCAATCCACGCCTATGCACACCTGGCAAAGGATTATGCCCTGCTCCGCAGCGGAGCCAGCATGGGGGATGGTTACGGCCCGCTGGTCGTCGGGAAAACAATCTTCACTCGCGACGAGCTTCTGCGGGTGCGGATCGCCATCCCCGGGAAATTGACGAGCGCATGGCTGGCACTTCTCCTTTTCCTCGGCTGCAAACCGGAGGAGGTGAATGCCATCGTGGTTCCTTTCGATCAAATTTTCGCCGCCGTGAGCGAAGGCCGGGCCGATGCCGGACTCATCATTCACGAGGGCCAATTAACCTACGCTGAGGAGGGATTCGTCGCCTCCGTCGATCTCGGAAAATGGTGGAATGAACGGACGGGCGGGCTGCCCCTGCCGCTGGGTGGAAACGCCATTCGTCGCTCCCTTGGCCCGGAGGCGATGGCCGAGATTTCAGACATTCTTCAGGCCAGCATCCGATACGGACTGGAGCACCGCAAGGACGGCGTCCACCACGCCATGCCGCTCGGGCGGGGACTCGATTTTGAAAGAACCGACCGTTTTGTCGGGATGTATGTCAACGACCTGACCATTGACTACGGCCCTCGTGGCCGGGAGGGGGTGAAAGAGTTTCTGCGGTGCGGTCATGCCGCTGGACTGGTTCCCCCGGTCGAGGTGGAATTCATCTGATTTATCCGTGGGCATGACCTCCTCGCCTTCAAAAAAATCGCCTTCAGGAAAGGCCAACCTGTCGCAACTCTGGTCTGCCCTCGGAGTATTTGCCGCCCTGTTGAGCCTTTTGCTGACCACCCTGCTGACCGTCCGCGTCTGGCAGGATCAGGAACGCATCGTCGCCCTTTCCGGCGAGGCGCAAAACCTCCGAGAGGAAAACACCCAGTTTTCCGGCAAGATCAGGAATTTGAACGACCAAATCCACCAGAAGGACGAAGACAACCGCATTCTGAAAGCCGTGGCCAACGCGACGACCGAAGCCAAACAAATGGCCGTGCAGGAATCCCAGACCACCAAGCTCCGCATTCAGGAGATGGAAATGGCCCAGCTCCAGAAGGAAGCCGCCATGCTTCAGTCGATGAATTCCGTGAAAACCAGCCTCCTTCCCATGCTCAAGGCCGATGAGTTCACCCTTCTGCGTGAAGGAGAAAACATCCGCATCCGCCTCTCGTCCCAATTTCTCTTCAGCTCGGGCGACGACGAAATCTCCACATCCGGGCAGAAACTTCTCTCATCCCTCGCGGTCGCCTTGAACGGCCCGGCGGCAAACTTCGACATCACTGTCGAAGGCCACACCGACAGCACCCCGGTCGGCCACTCGCTACGAAATCGTTTCCCGACCAACTGGGAACTTTCCGCCGCCCGCGCCACCGCCGCCGTCCGCTACTTTCAGGAACATGGAAAGATCGACCCCACACGCCTCTCCGCCCTCGCCCTGGGCAGCACCCGCCCGATCGATCCCGGCGACTCGAAGGAAGCCGCCGCCAAAAACCGACGCATCGAAATCCTCCTCACACCAATCGAAACCCCATCAACCCCGTCGGCTCCGACGCCCGTCACACCTCCCGCACCGGCAGTTCATTCGAAACCCTGAGTGGTTTCCGGCGAGAATGATTGCACGCTCCCGTGATTCTCTTTGACGTCGTTTCACGCTTTACAAGCCGACTCAAAAATATTACGTTTTTATCGGGTCGTAACACGCTTTTTTATGTTCCACTCGGTAAGTGATATTTCCACGGATCGATCCGTCAGCCTTTTTTGGAAAGTCGCGGTCATTTACTCACTTCTGCTCGTGATAAATGTATTCGCATGGATATGGGCGCTTGCAGCATTTTATCATTTTCCGGTTCTGTTAGGGACGGCATTTCTCGCTTATGGTTTTGGCCTGCGTCATGCGGTGGACGCGGATCACATTGCAGCCATCGACAATGTCACAAGAAAACTTATGCAAGAGGGCAAGAAACCTGTCGGCGTCGGCTTTTTCTTCTCCCTGGGGCATTCCACCATTGTAGTCCTGGCCTCGGTGGCCATAGCGGTAACGGCAACAGCCTTTAAAGAACAATTTGACATATTGAAAAACATTGGCGGCATTATCGGCACATTGGTTTCATCTCTTTTTCTTTTGATTATCGCCGTCATCAATATTTTTATCCTTAAGAATATCTACGTGATGTTCTGTCGAGTGTCGAATGGAGAAAAGTATGTGGAGGAAGACATTGAAACCCTCCTATCCGGGCGAGGTATGATCAATCGACTTTGCCGACCTCTCTTCCGGATCATTCGGTGCAGCTGGCACATGTATCCACTCGGTTTTTTATTCGGTCTTGGATTCGATACGGCTACGGAGGTTGGCTTATTGGGGATTGCGGCAGCAGAAGGAGCAAAGGGGTTGCCGATCTGGCACATCATGGTTTTTCCCGCACTCTTTACAGCGGGAATGTCATTGGTCGATACCACCGATGGTGTTTTGATGCTTGGAGCTTATGGATGGGCTTTTATCAAACCTGTCCGCAAACTCTTTTACAATATGACGATGACTTTTATTTCGGTCGTGGTTGCCTTGATCGTCGGAGGCATTGAGGCTTTGGGGCTCATTGGTGATAAATTGGAATTGAAGGGATCATTTTGGAATATGATTGGAAATTTGAACGATAACTTTGGCACCATCGGCTATCTCGTTATCGGTATTTTCATCCTCTCGTGGATAACTTCCATTCTAATCTATAAATTAAAGAAATACGACGAACTGGAGCCATTTGATTATGCTGGATAGGAGGGCTGCAAAGCATTTACCGCAAGCCTGCCATGTAGAATACCCTTCATTCCCATAAGCCTTTTGGAAAGCTCCTTGATTTCCCTGTATTTTCCTCGCACCACCAACACCTCCAGACAGTTATGATGGTCGATGTGGACGTGAAGAGTCGAGATGATGTTGGCTTGGTAATCGTGCTGAATGTGAGTGAGAGATTCCAAAAGGTGATGTTTATGATGATCGTATATCAGAGTCAGCGTGCCGATGACTTCTTTTTTTACATTTGCAATCCCTTCCTCAAGAATCCGGTTGCGGATCATGGAAGCTATTTCCAAAGAACGGTTTTTATGAGGAGTCGAAGCGACAAGAGCATCAAATTGAGCGGATAATTCCGCCGGAATCGAGGCAGAGAAGCGGATGGCTGGATTTGTCTTTGGATGTGTCATATTTTTCGATGATGGGCGCCGATTTGACGTCGGACGCAGGGTAATAAAAAAACGAATGACCGCTCTTTTCTGGATTTTATTTACTCTGGGTATGAAGTCAAATTCGTATGATTTTTATTTTGCAAATTAAACCATGATGTTGAAATTCTGCTTTCAGTTCAAATCCGTTCATGGAAATATCACCAATCCCACTCCATTTAAAAACCCGTCTAGATTATAAGGCAGCCGTTGGCCGCATGGCCTGGCGCGAGGAACAACGAAGCCAGAGGGCCATCGACGATGGGATATGGCATTTCTCCGAGCCTCCTCGAACCCGAGTGGCCGTCATAGCTGTTGCAAAAGCGCGTCTGCCAGCAGGAAGGGAAAATGTACGAAGGTTGTCATCTTCCGCTTGTCGATTGGACAGGATGGGGTAGGATTGCCGACTGATTCGCTCCGGCTCGCCGGCAGCGTTTCCTTTTCACCTTACTCGAAGAAAGAGACCTCATGGCTGCAAAAACCGAAAAACCCGACGATAAAAAAGCCTCCACGGACAGCAAGAATTTGGAACTGGCCATCCAGGCGATTTACAAACAATACGGCGAAAGCGCCATCATGCGCCTTGGCGATGAAAACGCCAAACTGAACGTTGAAGTCATCCCGACCGGCTCCATCGTCATCGACCGCGCCCTCGGCGTCGGCGGTTTCCCCCGTGGCCGTATTGTCGAGATTTTCGGCCCGGAATCCTCCGGCAAGACGACCCTGACTCTAACCCTCATCGCCCAGGCACAAAAGCTCGGGGGCAACGCCGCCTTCATCGACGTGGAACACGCGCTCGATCCCAGCTACGCCCGCAAACTCGGCGTCAAGGTGGACGAACTCCTCGTCTCCCAACCCGATTCCGGCGAAGAGGCCCTCAACATCGCCGAGACGCTGATCCGCTCCAACGCCATTGACGTCCTCGTCATTGATTCCGTCGCGGCGCTCGTTACCAAGGCTGAACTTGAAGGGATGATTGGAGATGCCACGGTGGGCGCCCAGGCACGCCTCATGAGTTCCGCCATGCGCAAACTCACCGCCCTCATCAGCCGCGCCCGCACGATCTGCGTTTTCACCAACCAGATTCGTGAAAAAATCGGTGTCATGTTCGGCAACCCCGAAACGACCCCCGGCGGCAAGGCCTTGAAATTCTACGCCAGCGTCCGAGTCGACATCCGACGCATCGGTGCCATCAAAACCCCGGATGGCACGGTGACCGGTAACCGCACGCGGGTAAAACTCGTGAAGAACAAGGTCGCCCCGCCCTTCACCGAAGCCGAGTTCGACATCATGTACAACGAGGGCATCTCCCGCACCGGCTCCCTCATCGACCTCGCCATTGAGACGGGCGTCGTGGAGAAAAAAGGCGCGTGGCTTTCCTTCGAAGGCAAACTCATCGCCCAGGGACGCGACGCCGCCCGGGATGAACTCAAGACCAACGAGGAACTCTACAACCGCATCGAAACCGCTCTCAAGGAAAAGCTCAACGCCCCTCCCGTTCCGAAAGAAAAGAAAGAGAAGGAATAATACCAATCCGTATACACCGGAAAAAAGTTTGACTAAAATTTTTTCCCCGGATTGATATAACCTTTTCCCAGCGTCAGGTTCATCTCGGAAAGATTCTTTCTATGATGAATCTACATTTCTCCATAAATAAAGTGCCACGGTTGTGCGATGCGGTGTCCACTTCAATCCAATGCGCTGTAATTTCCCGGGCTCTGGCAATTTCCGTTTCCGGTAGGCGATCTGGTAGCCGCGTCTGATCCCAAGATCATGAACAGGCAACACATCAGGTCGGCCCAGATTGAAGATGAGAAACATCTCGGCAGTCCAGCGTCCAACACCTTTGATCGTAATAAGCCGCTCGATGATCGTCTCGTCGGTTAAGTGGTCGCATTCCTCCAAGGACGGGATTTCCCCCAGAAGAGATTTCCGCGCAGTATCGATTATGTAGGCCGTTTTTCCTCTGGAGAGCCCCGTCGCACGAAGCGTGGCTGCATCCATCTCCATCACTTGGGCAGGTTCGGGAAAATCATCATCCTTAAAAAGGTGTAGGAAACGCTTCAGTATCGTTCCGGCAGCTTTCGTACTGAGTTGTTTATAAATGATCGCCTGAACCAGGGATTGAAAAGGAGGTAGCAACTTCGGTTTGTGTTTGATAGGCCCGATCCGCTTCATGACCTCTGCCAAAACCGGATCTTCGGCCAGATGCTTGATCGCCCGGTGGTTCACACAACCTTCCTTACTCTCAAACCTATCTCATTAAAAGGAAAACATCTGGTTGCAAAAAATTTTAATCCGAGCGATGGAGCAGGAAGACGGCGTCTTCCTTGGAATTGGCGACTTGGTGGAGTTCCTGATCGGTGAAGTATTTCTTCAGGTCGGATTCGCTATCCGAGAGGCCGGCTCCCATGAGATTGGTGATGACAATGCCTTCATCCCCGACGGGGACGGACCATTTGTCACGGTTCATGCCCGGATCGACCAGGGTGGCTCCTGAGCCATTCTGATCCATGGTGACAATGAGGGGGCCGCTGATGGCCATCCACGATTCATCCTTGGCCTGATCAAAAACTACGTTTTGACCGATGGTCATCGTGGTTTTGACGGGTGGGGACTGCGGGATGGGCTGACCATTCGCATCCGTGGGAATGTGGAAGAGGGTGGGGCGGATGGCGATGGTGACCATGGGTCGGCCCATGCCGTCTTTTTTCCAGGCGATGGGCGTGCCACTGGAAATGTCCAGATCCTTGGTCAGGCTGGCGACATGAATGCCAGGTTTGAAGATGGTCGCTTCGAGAGGGTTCTGATTGAGATCGCAGAAACGGAAGAAGCCGGCATAGGGATTGTCCTTGCGACCGAGCGATTTGGGGACGGTGGGAGTTGCGCGGGGGACGAGGAGGAACTCCACCTGATAGGCATCGGTAAAGAGGACTTCCTTCGGCTTGCTGAGGAGGGCGTCCATGACGAGTCCGACAATATAGGGCCCCCCGAAAACGACCACAGAACCGCCAAGGGTCATAAGGAAGAAGCTGGTCTTACCAGTCATGAAAAGAATGCCCGCCAGAACGATGCCGAGGAAAAGGAGGACGACCGAAAAACGTTGAACCGCCTTGAAGAGATTGCGGAAGTGAATCATCGCATCTTGATTGTCGATATCGCTGCCGTCATCGGTTTTTTTCATGACGATTTTCTCGTTCTTGCGCGCCTCTTTTCTTCGGGCTTCCTCCTGCTTGGTGGTGGAATCATCCGCCCGGACAGTGGAAATCATGCCGGCGCCGCAGCAAAACCAGAGCATGAGGAAGACGGGAAGAATCTTCCCCAAAACATGTCTTCCAAACAGGAAAGGGCGGCAGGCACAAGTCATCACTGTCTTAGTGGGAGTTTTTTCTCCAAGAGGCAAGGGAGAAAATGAGGAATCAGACGGTTTTGGCATCGCTCCACAAATCTTCCAGACGGTAATAGGCCCGGCGGGTGACATGGAAAACATGAATGAGAAGATCCCCGTAGTCGATGACGATCCAGCCGCTGGCAGGGGTGCCATCCGTGGCAATGGGCCGCTCACCGCATTCCTCCTTGAGGGCCTGTTCAATCTGGCTGACGATGGCCTTGACCTGCGGTTCTGATTCGGCGGAGCAGATGAGAAAATATTCACTGGGGCCGTTGATTTTCCGCAAATCGAGAATAAGGGGATCGAGGGCTTTCTTTTCCAAGGCCTGTTTGCGGCAGAAACGGGCTTTTGCGAGCGTGGTGAGCTTTTTTTTCGGAAGCATGTGTGATGGGTGTGAGGGCTCTATATAGTGAAGCGCGGGAATGCGCAAGCGGAACTTCTCCTGTTCAAGCCCGGGAGTTTCCAGATTCTCTTAGCGATAGCATGGGAACAACACGAAAGACCGACGGGAGAAAAGCGAATTTCGCAGAGAGGGAGCGTGTTGAAAAAACGCTCGAACGAACGAAAATGAAGCCTTTACCCCTCGGATGGCTCCTGCCCGGAGAGTTACCGATCTTCGGACTTTTTGCGGCGTTGCCCTCGACAGACAAAACCGCGCAGATATTACCTGCTCTCAGTTGCCCGGCTAAAATCCCCAACCCCCCGACAATACTGCCCTCATTTTATTTGCTAACAACCCCTAAAAGCCTGCATCCCGGGTGAAACAATTTCAGAGAAAATTCTCCCCAGGCTCTTGACTCTTTGTCAGGGAATTCCCATTCCCACTATCAGTAGAGAAAAGGATTTATCATATTATGGAAACCCAGCATGTAAGGAATGCGGCAAAAGCAGCAGCAGCCACGAAAGTCGGCCAAAAGGCCATCACCGCAGTTGTGAAGGGGGGCGCGAAAATGATCGGAAAAGATATAGCGGAAGACATTCCAGTTGTCGGCATAGGAGTTGGTGCAGTGTGTGCGGCATCACGTGCCATCAAAGGCGATTTTCTAGGAGCTGCAGAAGAAGTCGCCGCCGGTGTTCTGCCAACCGTTCTCCCCGGCCCGGGTGATATTGCCTCCGGCGCTATTAACGCCCACCTTGCAGCCAAAGACGCAAAAGTCATATAATTTCCAAGCACATCCAACTGCACCCAAAGTCCTTCGACCCAATAACGGTTGTTATTGGGTCTTGTTATTTAATACAGGGTAGGGGCATCTCCACGGCTGAAGAGCGACGAAACCAGAGGGCAATAGAACTCCGGCCTGAAGGATCGGCGTGGCCGCGAAACGGACAACGGCAGCCTTTCCTATTTTCAGACGGGCTCTAAATTCCCTCTCATGCAGACGATCAGCCTACACAAGCTCGTCCTCCCCGACGGATGGCAGAGTGAGGCGATCCAGTCTCTCCGGGCGGGACATGACGTCATCCTCGATGCTCCGACCGGCGCGGGGAAGACCTACGTCTTTGAAAAATACATGGAAGGAGCGAATCTTTCCCGCCAGGTGATCTACACCGTCCCGACGCGAGCTCTGGCCAACGACAAGTTTGCCGAGTGGAAAATGCGTGGCTGGCGGATCGGGATCACGACGGGCGACATCACCCATGAGGCCGCTGCTCCCATCCTGGTGGCGACGCTGGAAGCGGTGCAGGGAATGGCTCTTCGCGCACCACATCCCGCCCTGCTCGTGGTGGATGAGTACCAGTGGTTGCGCGATCCCCAGCGCGGGAATCATTACGAGGGACTCATCCTTTCCCTGCCCCCGGATGTCAAACTTCTGCTCCTGAGCGGATGCGTCGAAAATCCGCAGGAAGTCCAACGATGGCTCGTCCGACTGGGCCGTTCCGTCCGCCTCATCCGACACAGCCAACGCCCCGTGCCCCTGGAAGAGTACGATCTCGACACGCTGGAAAGACAGGTGCCAAAAAGAATCGAAGGCCATTGGACTCGCCGGATTTATGCCGCCCTGAAGGAAGACCTCGGGCCCATCCTGATCTTCGCCCCCCACCGCAATGACGCGGAGCGGATGGCCCGGCACCTGGCATCCTCCCTTCCTCCCGCCGCTCCCTTGACGCTGCTGCCCGAGCAGGAAAGATTGGTGCCGAAAGATTTGGCAAAACTGCTCGTCCAGAGAATCGCCTACCATCACAGCGGCTTGCCACATGCCGCGCGAGGAGGCGTGGTGGAACCCCTGGCAAAGGCGGGTCAACTCCGCGTCGTCGTGGCGACACTTGGCCTGAGCGCGGGGATTAATTTTTCCCTCCGCTCGGTTCTCATCGTCTCCACCCAATATAAAGCCGAGGGGCTGGATCGTTCCGTCGAACCGCACGAAATTTTGCAAATGGCAGGGCGCGCGGGTCGCCGGGGGCTGGATGAAGTCGGATATTTTCTCTCGACCCATCACACGCCGCGCCTCGGTCACGGTTCGCCACTGCGGTTGAAACGCGCGGCCCCGCTCCCATGGTCATTCATGCTGCGCAGGGGTATTCCCGGTGAATCCTTCTCCCCGGTCGCCGCCGATTTTTCCCGGCGTCTTCTCAGCGAAACTCCCCCTCCCACCGGAGATGAAGTCACGCGGCTGCTCGACCCGGCCACGATTCCCTGCGGACAGTTGACCGATGCGGGACGCTCGCGACTGGTGCGCCGGACGCGCCGACCTTTTCGCGGCTGCAAGCAGTGCTTACTCCGCCCCGACTGTCTGAAACTCCCGATGCAACCCGGCCCTCTCTGGCAGATGCAGAGACTGGGACTTCTGGATCGAAAACTGCGCCTCACCCCACGCGGCATGCTGGCAGGAGGTTTCTCCGGCCCGGAAGGTCTGGCCGTGGCCGCCGTCGCCGAGGATCGGGAATACGATGTTTCCGAAGCGATCTTCGATCTGGCCAATCTCTTCTGCGGAGAAAGATTCTCCCAACAGGAGCCGAGATGGTCGGGACGGCTCGCCATTTCCTGCCAGAAAATCTTTGGAAGATTCTCCCTCGACGGCTGGCTGCAATGGGGCATTCCCGTGCAATACGGTGCAGGTGGCGGAACCATCATCCGGCAAATCTGCATGGAAAACCGCCGCAAGGGCCAGCTCACCGACGAGTTTGCCGGAGCGGGAGACATCCACCGCCTTCTCATCGAGTGGAAAAGCCTCCTCCGCCAGATCGCAGAAGCGAGAGGACCTGAAAATGACCGCTGGCAAAAAATCCGCGACGAGGCACAGCAATGCCTGCGCCTTCTGCCCCAGCCCCAGCTCCCGATTTTGCCAAGTCTTTCCGCCGAACAGCGCAAAACCGTGAGCCACCACTTCATGTAATACCAATCGAAAAAATAATTTTACAAACGAAAAATACTTGGTTAAAATTATATGGGGAAATAAAAAACTGATTATTTCCCCATATAAACCATGAGTTTCACTTTTCATAGTATCTGTACGTAAATTCATTTTATTTGCTAAGAGCCTAATCTGCGATGGAGATTTCCTCGCCCGGTTTGGGGATGGTGACGCGCATGTTTGGGCGGGCGGAGTGAAGTTCCTGCCGAAACCATTCGAGGGCTGGGGCGTCGCCATGGACGAGGAGGCAGTTGCGGGGATTGAGGGTGAGGATGTAGTTGAGGATGTCTTCACGCCGGGCATGAGCGGTGAGGTCGAAGTATTCGACGTGACATAGCACGGGCTGATCCCCGGCTCTTTGGCAAAGGACGACGCGCCCGCCACGAGGGGTTTTTTGCAGGCGTCCGGCGGGTGATTCGGGGTCGGAATAGCCAATGAAGAGGATGGAGTCGTTTTCCCGCGCAAGGATTCTCTGGCCGAAGAGATTGGAGAGGGTGTTTTCGGTCATCATGCCGGAGGAGATGAGGTAGATGTGGCCCTTTTTGGGTTTCATGCTGGAGGCGGTGCGGCCATCCATCACCTCGGGTTTGATCTCGTCCATGATGGAGAGGGCGGGGCGGCGGCGCTGGTCATAGTCGAGGGTGCGGTCATAGACATAGCTGAAGCTTTTGGAGAGACCGCCGATGTAGATTTTGCTGGGGGGGATTTTGCCTTCGGCCATCGCCTCGTGGAGCAGGGTGAGGGCTTCCTGGCATTTGCCCATGGCGAAGACGGGGATGAGGACGGCACCTCCGCGTTCAAAGGTTTTCCCAATGGCCTGAAGGAGGCGTTCGACGATTTTTTCCCGTGTGTCGCCCTCGGGAGAGGGGTTGGCGCCACGGGTGGTTTCGATGATGAGAGTGTCGATGTCCCGCTCGGGGAGGGTGGCCCGACGGAGGATGGTCTGGTCGGAGAGGTTGATGTCACCGGAGTAGAGGATGCGCCCCTTGGGGTGGACGATTTCGACGGCGACGGAGCCGAGGATGTGTCCGGCGTGATGAAGACGGAACCAGATTTTCTCGTTCAATTCGCTGGGATGGCCGAGGAGGGACCACCGGTCGGTCAGATGACAGGCCTGCCAGCGGCGGACCATTTTATCGACGTCGCCGTGGCCGTAGAGCGGGTATTCGGAAACACCAGCCTCCTCTCGCTGGCGCTTCATCACATTCACGGAGTTGTGGAGCAAAACCTCGGCCAGATGGTAGGTGGCGTCGCCCATGAAGACGCGGGCGTCCGTCTGGGCGGACATGACCAGGGGCATGGCGCCCACATGGTCGTGGTGGGCGTGGCTGAGGAAGATGGCGTCGGCCCGGCGGTTGCGGAGCAGGGCAAGGTCGGGGACGGCTTCCCAGCCGTTGTACTTCGGGTGCATCCCGGCATCGAGGACGATGCCGGTTTCTCCCATCTGGAGGAAGTAGGAATTTGCGCCGATCTCATTGGATCGAGTCAGGTTCGTGAAGGTCGCTGACATGACAATCAGAGACCCTGCTCGAATTCATGCAGGAGACTGGCTGGCGGCTGAAAACCGGGGGATACCATGCGGGTGATAAGCCATTCGGTGACCAGCTGCTTTTGTTTCATCCCCACAATGTCCTGTTTCAGGAGGGGGAAAAACCGGGCGCGAACTTTTTCATCCGGCGCGGTACGTTTCTCCAGGTAGAGAAGAACGCCACCTTCCGGAGTGGGTTCGAATCCGCTGATGGTGTTGACGGTCATTTGCGGCGCCATCATCGCGACAAGTGAAGCCTCGGGGATTTTCGGTTCGGAATGAGGGCCCGGAACGAAGGGGGGAACGGCAACGGTCTTCAGCTTCAACTCAGCGGCGGCCTGTTCCCAGGTTTTATGCTGGGAGAGGAGGGATTCCAGCTTGGTGCGCTGGGCGATGGCGTCCTCCCGCATGAATATCTCGGCATGATCGGAGATGTAGTCCTCCCGGACCTTTTGTTTCACCGCTTCGTAGGGAAGGGGTTCAGCCGGGTGGATGTCAACGAGATGCAATATGACGTACCCGGTGGGGAGTTTTATGTAGTCACTGAGGGGTTGGACCTTTGTGAGAGTGAGGGCGGCAGAGTTCACATCAGGCTGGGAAAGAACGGGGTCTTTCGTCCCGTCGGGAGAGTGGACGACGGTGCCACGGGAGATGGAGAGCCCGGCCTGACTGGCAACGGAGTCAAAGTCAGGAATGGCCTTGTCCCCTCCCTGGGTGAAGTTGGTGGAAAAATCAAACGCCTTTTTCCCGGCATTGTAGAGGGCGTCTTCCAGCTCCTTGCCCTTGAGTTTTTGCTCCTCGGGGGTGATTTCGAACTTCACATACTCGACGGTTCTTTCCTCCGGTTTGGCGTAATCGCTTTTGTGGGCCTCGTGGTAGTTTTTCAGATCGATTTCAGTCGGCTTGACTTGGGAAAGATAGCTGGCCTTGTCGAAGCGGATCATGGAGGCGGAGACCTCACCGTAGAGTTCGTCGAAGTATTTCTCCAATTCGGTGGGCTGGACGGTGGCGGTGCCCGCGATCATGGCGGCGAAGTGTCGGAAGGTCAGTTCCTCCCGGAGGATGTCGTCAAAACGGGTTTCGCTGATTCCCTGAGGGCTCAGGTATCTGTCGACGAAAAGCTTGTGTCTTTCCGGGGAATACTTGCCGTTTTCCTGAAGGAACGGGTTTTCGAGCATGGCCTTTTGCACTTCAGCGTCGGTCACAATGATGCCTGCCTTTTGAGCCGCCTCAAGGGCGACCATCCGGGCCCAGGTTTGGTTGTCGATGTCCGAGCTGTCGCCCCGGCTGTAATCGACCCGACCCGCAGTGACAAAGAAGGTGCCGACTTCAAAGGCTTTTTCTTCAGTGCGGAATTGTTCCTCGTAAATGGACCTGCCATCAATCTTGCCGATGGCGCCCATTCCCCGGGTCAGGGCGGAACTCCAGTTCCCGAAAAAGACAAACGAGACGGCTACGACCGCCAAACCGAGCAACATCACAATGCGGAACTTTTGGTTGAGATAAGTTATCATCCCTTCTAGTATGCTTGGAAGTATCCGGTTAAATCAATTCGCAACTGCAACAATCCTATGAATAGAATTTACCCCATTCTTCCCGCCTTCCTCACCTTCGCCCTCTTTGCCACCCCGCTCCCAGCCCAGCAGGACACGGTCGTCTATAAAAACGGCCAGGAGCAAAAAGGTACCATCACCAAGTACCTCCCTGACGAAAAGAAGGTGGAATTTGACAGTGAGGGAGTGAGGGCCCCCTACCCGCTCGACACTTTCCGCAGCATCACCCTGGCCCCGCGTCCGGAGTACAAGACGGCGGTCACCGACATCAAGGAGAAGAAATACCAGGACGCGGTCAATCTGCTCGAACCCATGGTCAATAATTACCTGGGAATGGATGCAAATTGGATCATCGACGCCGCCTTGAAACTGGCACAGGGATACAACGGAGTGGGCAAGCGGCAGCAGTGTCTGGATTTGTACGACCGCATCGCCCAGGCTTATCCCAGCAGCCCTCTCGGATTGCGTGGAGATATCGGCAAGGCACGTGACTTGATCCGGCGCAAGGTCTGGGGTGATGCGCTGGACCTGGTCGCCAAGGTGGAAGCCAAGCTTCCCGAAGATGCAAAAACGGCTGTACCCGAAGATCTGACCAAAGAACTCCTCAGTGACATTTACTTTATCCGTGGCGAGGCCTACGAAGGACAGGGGAAGAAACAGGATGCCCTCACCGCCTATCTGAAAGTCTCCACCCTCTATATGGAACCGGAAGACGAGGCGAAGGAAGCACAGACACGGGCCGACAAACTTCGGCAGGAAAACCCCGGCTTGCGGGTCGAGTAGAAACCCTCCTCCCCTCTTTATTTATGATGATCGCTTCCACATTTCAGGAGCGGCTGGTGGGATTCTTCCACGCCCTCTGGTTGTTCATTTCTTCCGGCACCAATGTCTACGAATGGGCTTCCTTCGGCAGCATCGTGCTGGTGGGAGCCATTCTCGCCTATGTTTGCAACCGCGTGGTGGACGGGCCCGGTATCCGATTTCTCAGAAAACTGCGGCTTCCCGGGGTGGAACGGCTCCTATTCCCGGTAAAACTCCTTTTCCTGGGTCTTCTCGCCCTGAATATTTTTGAAAAGGCACTGGATGTCTTTAAGAAGATGCCCTCCTGGCTCTGGCAGTGGAAAGAGGATCTCACCAGCTCTCTTTACGGAGTGGTGATATCCATCTCCATCATTGTTTTCACCATGCGGCTGGTGGACATCGGCGTCGAGGCTCTCCGCTCCCGCTGGTCTTCGGAAAGTGCCACGGTGGACGAATCGGTGGCGCTCTTCATCGGTCGCAGCATCAAGGCTCTTCTTCTTCTCATCATCGGCGTCGTGGTTCTCCAGAATGCCGGCTATCAGGTGACGGGGCTTGTCACGGGGCTCGGCTTCTTTGGCGCAGCCATGGCACTGGCGGCCCAGCACACCATTGCGAACACGATTGGTTACTTTGAAATCCTCTTCGGGCGGCTTTTTAAAACGGGGGACTTCATCGCCTTCGGGGATCACTCCGGTTTTGTCCAGAACATCGGCCTCCGCAATGTCCGCATCGCCTCCATCTACGGGGAATGCATCAACGTCCCGAACAAGGAGCTCGTCGACAAGCAAATCCGCAATTTCACCCGGGGCCGCAACCATCGTCTGCGGTGCGACATCGGCCTGACCTATGATCACGACCGGGAAAAAATCGAGAAGGCCATGAAAGTCCTCGGAGAGCTCTTCACCTCCATTCCGGAAGTCGAGCAACACGAGATCGTCTTCCGCAAGTTCGGCGACTCCACCCTCGACTTTCAGGTCATCTACTGGGCGAAATTCAAAACCGCGTCGGAATTCAACTCCATCATCACCCGCGTTCACCTCTCCGTGAAGGAACAGTTTGACCGCGCCGGGATCGAGTTTGCCTTCCCCACCCAGACCCTCCACGTCAAAAATCCAGGCTTTCCCGCTCAATCATAAATGTGTGGACGTTGCCAGGAGCCGACGCATGGCTATGCTGATCCGTTATGATTCAACCCCTGCCGCAGCCAGACGACCCTGAGGAATTCATCAGCACCGCACCGTGCGGAACGGTGATTTACGGCTTTTCGGAAGAGGAGGGAAAGATGTACATCGACTTCCTCGTGCGGGAAAAAGACGCGGTCATTCTCGAAATGCCCAAAGACCCCGCCGTCGAAATCCGCGCCGGGGCGGTCTTGCAGGACGGCATTCTTGTCGTGGCGGTGATGGCGCGTTTCACGAAGAAAGGGCCGGTCTACGAGACTTTTTGGAACTACTACCGCACCGAGCCCCGATCTCCCCACGGCAACATCTTTGAACACATGTGCGAGGAACCCCTTCTGGCCTTCCACTTTTACGGCGACGAGGGGAAACTGGCCGACGTCATCCAGGTGAAAAATTCCATGCGCCCATTTTTTTCCGACATCCTTCAGCAGATTCCCTCCCTCCGTCCGTGGACGCTTCAGGAATTTGAGAATGCCAAACACGCCCTCATCGAAGCTTTTCCTTCCGTGAACGATCTCTGGAATGCCCTCGGAAAACAGAGCAAGAACGTGGCATAAGCCGAATATTTTTTCAACTTTGAAAAACAGCGTGAATCATAGCAGATAAATGAAGATTTAATGATTAATTAAATTAATAATAAGAAAAAACATTTTTAATATAAGTAATATATATACTTGTGCCTGGTTTTGAAATCGCGTATGCATTGCCCCGTTCATGCTGTCAGGGCGTATCTCCATTCCCCAAAGCTGGCGCTGGGCCGTAAGGACCACAGCGATCTTCCTGCTGACCTGCTTCTGGTGCACGAAAATCCCTGCCGCGCCGGAGGAAAAAACTCCGGAAAAATTTGCCAACGCGGATTGCCTCAATTGCCATCTGGACCCGAACACCACCCGGGTCGTCAACGGCAAAACCGAATCGCTGGTTTTTCCGAAGGATGCCTTCCAGAAATCGGTCCACGCGGATCTCTCCTGCGTCGATTGCCATCCCGGCATCAAGGAACTTGAGCACGACAGCCCCCTGCCACCGCCGAATTGCACCGGCTGTCATGAAAGTGAAGGCAAGGAATATGCAACCAGCATTCATGGCGTGAGTCATTCCCTTGGCGCGTCGGGAGCAGCGAGTTGCTGGAGCTGCCACGGCTCACACGACATCCTGCCCGTCAACAACCCCGCCTCACCCGTATTCAAAATGAACCTCCCCTTTACCTGTGCCAAGTGCCACAGCAACGCGGGGCTGACAAAGGAATATGCGCTCAACCATCCCGAAGCTGCGGCCCAATATATGGAAAGCATCCATGGCCGGGCATTGCTGAAGATGGGCTTGATCGTGGCACCCTCCTGTGCCGATTGCCATGGCGTGCATGACATCAAACGGGCGGTCGATCGCGACTCACCCATCAACCACTCCAACGTCGCCAAGACCTGCGGCAAGTGCCATCTCGGCGTCGAGAAGACTTACGAACAAAGCGTCCACGGACAACTGCTCCTCAAGGGAGATCCGCGCGGACCGGTCTGCACGGATTGCCACACAGCCCATCAAATCGTCAACCCGGAGGAGAATAATTTTAAGGCACTCAGTGATGAACGCTGCGGCAAGTGCCATGCCGACCGACTTGCACATTACCGTGATACCTATCATGGCAAGGCCATGGCCCTGGGCAGGCCGAATGTCGCCCCCCAAGTAGCGGCTTGTTACGACTGTCACGGGTATCACGACGTACTGCCTCCTTCCGATCCGAAATCCCACCTGTCCAAAGCCAATATCCTTGAAACCTGTCAGAAGTGTCACCCCGACGCCACCATTGGCTTCACGGAATACAAGCCTCACGCCAACCCCCTGGATGGGAAAAACTATCCCCTGCTCCACATGGTCTTCATGGCGATGACAGGCTTGCTCATCGGCGTATTCTCCTTTTTCGGCCTCCACACCATCGGATGGCTGGTGCGCACCATTTACCTCTACCTGAACGACTCGAAAAAATTCCGCGAAGTAAAAATTCAAATGCAGGAGGACGACGAGTGGTTCACTCGCTTCTCGCCATTTGAGCGGTTCCTCCACTTCCTGGTCGTGACAAGCTTCCTGCTGTTGGTGGTCACGGGGATGCCCTTGAAGTTCTATTACACGGACTGGGCCAAAATGATCTTCCACATTCTCGGAGGCCCGGAAACCGCACGCACACTCCATCATCTGGGAGCCATCGTCACCTTCTTCTACTTCGCACTTCACCTCACTTCGCTCATCGGCAAGGCGTGGAAAGGGCGGAAATCCCTCTTCGACCCGGCCAGCGGTCGCTTCCAGTTCAGACGGCTGTGGAGGGCCTTGTTCGGTCCCGATTCGATGGTGCCGACGCTTCAGGACTGGGAGGATTTTGTGGCACACAACAAATGGTTCTTCGGCAAAGGCCCCAAGCCACAGTTTGACCGTTGGACTTATTGGGAAAAATTCGATTACTTCGCCGTATTCTGGGGCGTGGCCATCATCGGAGCCTCGGGCCTCATCATGTGGTTCCCGACCTTTTTCACCCGGTTCCTACCCGGTTGGGTTATTAACGTGGCCTTGATTTTCCATTCGGACGAGGCGCTGCTGGCCGCCGGATTCATCTTCTCCATCCACTTCTTCAACACCCATTTCCGCATTGAGAAATTCCCGATGGACACCGTCATTTTCTCCGGTCGCCTCTCCAAAACCGAGCTGATGCACGAGCGCAGACGCTGGTATGACCGACTGGTGGAGGAAGGCAAACTGGAAGAACATCGAGTGAAGGACGAATGGGAGAACTGGAAGAACATCGCCCGCTCCTTCGGCTACTTCTTCTTCGGCCTCGGAATCATCCTACTCATCCTGATCATCTATGCCATGGCGACACGTCTGACACATTGACGGATTGAAATCCGGGATAAAGAGTTTGACACCGTGCGAGACAGTTCCAAGAATCGCTGCCCCACCGCGCCTTATAAAGGGGCAGGGTGAACTGAAAGGATTCTTATGATCAAGCTCGTACTCGTCCGTCACGGCGAAAGCCAGTGGAACAAGGAAAACCGTTTTACCGGCTGGCATGATGTCGACCTCTCTGAAAAAGGTCTTCAGGAAGCACGCAAAGCGGGACAGACCCTCAAGGAACTGGGTTTTACATTTGATGTTGCCTACACCTCCGTCCTGAAGCGCGCCATCCGCACTCTTTGGACCATCACTGATGAGATGGATCTCCTCTGGGTTCCCGTCTACCGCTGCTGGCGGTTGAACGAGCGGCACTACGGAGCCCTCACCGGACTCAACAAGGCGGAAACAGCGGCCAAACACGGCGAGGATCAGGTGAAAATCTGGCGTCGCGCCTATGACATCGCGCCCCCGCCGCTTGAAAAATCGGACGCCCGTTACCCCGGCAAGGATCGCCGTTACTCAGACCTCTCGGAAAAAGAACTTCCCCTCACCGAATGCCTGAAGGACACCGTGGCCCGCATGCTTCCCTACTGGCATGAGACCATCGCCCCCGCCGTCAAATCCGGTAAGAGAGTCATCGTCGCCGCCCACGGCAACAGCCTCCGCGCCCTGGTGAAATACCTCGACAACATTTCGGACGCCGACATCGTCGAACTGAACATCCCCACCGGGATGCCGCTCGTATACGAGCTGGACGACAACCTCAAGCCGATCAAGAAATACTACGTCGGCGACCCCGAGGAAGTCGCAAAAGCCATGGCCGCAGTCGCCGCCCAGGGCAAGGCGAAGTAGTTTCAAATCCGAAAAAGATTTTACGAATCCCGGTAAAAACCTGTCTGAAGTAAAAAACCTGCCACATTTTTTAAGCCAGACAGGTTCCACGAAAATTCGAATAATGAATGAATTTATAAACTTATTTTTCCGGATTGGGATAAACTCATTTTGCGATTTGGCATAAAATTTTCTCTCTGATAAAGGCATTGCGTTCCCTATCTCCACAGACAGGGAGCGATAAGAGTCTTCGTGGAGCTGGCCCTAAATTTCGGCCTGAATCCTGGTCAGGATTTCCTCGGGGATGTCGTAATTGGCGTAGACGTTTTGCACGTCGTCCTGATCTCCAAGGAGGGAAATGAGATTCAAGATACTGCGGGAGGAAGCTTCATCCACCACCGGCGTGAGGTTGTCCGGGATGTAGGTGAAACGGGCCAATTTGGTCGGCAACCTGGCACCCTGAAGAGCTTTTTCGACAACGTCGTATTTGTCAGGCGGGCAGATGACTTCGATCCCTTCGGTGATGGATTTCACATCCTCGGCCCCGGCGTCGAGCGTGGCGATGAGGACGGCATCCTCGTCCCTGGAGTCGACACAGAAGTAGCCCTTGCGTTTGAACATCCAGGCGACGCTGCCGCTTCCGGCAAGGTTGCCTTCGTTCTTGGAAAAGATGCTGCGGATTTCCGCCGCAGTCCGGTTTTTATTGTCGCTGTTGGTTTCAACAATGACGGCAACGCCGCCACGACCGTACCCTTCGTAGACGAATTCCTCAATGATGTTGCCGTCCTGCAACTCGCCGGTTCCCTTTTTGATTGCCCGCTCGATTTTATCGGCAGGCATGCTCTCGGCCTTGGCACCGTCGATTGCCGTGCGAAGGCGGGGGTTGAAGCCGGGGTCGCCGCCGCCCATGCGAGCCGCAACGGTGATTTCCTTGGAAAGTTTGCTGAAGAGTTTGCCGCGAAGAATGTCCGTGGCGCCCTTGGCTCGTTTGATCGTCGCCCAATGACTATGACCTGACATGCACCCTGCATTCTACCGAAAGAGTGTGGGGGGCTGTCAATCCACAGTGAAAAAAAACACATGCCTCTGAAAATGCAGAAAGCTTTGGGGAAAATCCTTTTGACCAAACGAGCTCTTACACCCTGGCGTACATGCGGCGACGGGAGCCCCTGCTGCTCGGGGGATGCTGGATTTCGCCTTTGGAATTATACGTGTAGGTATCGGAATTTTCCTCGCTCGACTGGGGAACGACTTCGTCCACGGGATTTTCGATGGAGGCAGAATTGGTCTCAATGGCCACGGGCTGGATGCTGCTGTTTTGGGACCGATTGGTATCAGTTGCCCGTGCCGCCTGAAGGAAAGACGGATCGGTATAGGAGATAGCAATTGCATCCATTAATAGAAACCTAGCACGAAGGGGATTTCTTGGCAAGTGCCGTTGCGACAAGTGGTTACTTATACCCAGAACGGGAAGAGAAAAATTCTCAATGTCTCGGGTGGAAATATTCCAAGGCTTGGGCGATACCGTCGGCGGCAACGCTTTTGGCGACAAAGCCTCCCTGTTCCCGGACGCGGTTTTTCACCTCCGGCACGGCATTTCCGGGGCAGGCCAGTTGTCGGGCATAAGCCAGACGGAGCATGGGGAGATCATTATAATGATCCCCGGCTGCAAAAGTTCGGGTGGGTGTGATGCCCAGTTCCCCGCCAACCGCTTCAAGCGAGGTTCCTTTGTTGAAGTCGCGATGGGCGAAGCGAAAATAGATGCTGTTACGAACGGCGCGCAGTTTTCCGGTTGGCGGAAGCGTCTGTTCCAGAAAAACAGCCACGCGGTCAGCCAAACCTTCCGACTCGGTGATGATGCCGAGAGGTGAGCCGGGATCTTTGATCAACTGGACTCCGCTGCGGGTTTCGAATTTTTCCCGGATGCGGTTAAAAAGAGCTTCCGATGCCGGGAAGAGTTCGTCATGGGCGCGGTCACAGGCGTGATTCCACTTTTGAAGGGGAATCTGTTTGCGGTTTTCGACTTTGCAAACATAGCGCTCGATGAGTACCACCCAGTCGGGCCAGATGGGGCTGTTGCGGGCAATGAGTTCAGCGGAAAGGCTTTCCCAATCACGTCCGGTATTGATGACCCAGGTGACGGGGCGGTGGGCACGGGCTTCGCGAAGCCATTCCATGAAAGGCTCGGCAAAGGGTTTCCCGTCGGGTGGTCCGGCGATGGTGCCGTCAAAATCAGTCGAAATCAAGATAGGCTGTGGTGTCATGTCAAAGTATCATCCGGTCTGCCCGGTCAAATAAGATCGGGAGGAACCGAAGAGGCGCATCATAAGCGGGTATGATGTCTTGTAAACCCGGCATTTTTCCTCAGCGCATTTCCTATTTTCAGAACAGACTCCCAGTACGGGGACTCCCACTTTTATTTGCGGAGGGATTCGTAGACGATGACACTGGCGAGGAAGATGGCTGCGGTTTCACTGCGGAGAATGGTGGGGCCGAGTGAGACGGGCAGGTAGCCTGCGCTGCGGGCTTTTCCAATCTCAGCGGGTGTGAAGTCACCCTCCGGGCCGATGAGAAAGGTGATGTGGGAAAGAGTGCCAGCCGTGCGGGCGTCGGCGAGAACCTTGGCCAGCGGCAGGGCTTCAGGCTGGAGGGAGGCGATCAGTTTCAGGTTGTTGCGCGGAGCATCCGCAAGGAAAGAGTCGAGGTTGGCAGCGGCTTTCACATCGGGGAGCCAGTTCTGGCCGGACTGCTTGCAGGCTTCGACGGCGATTTGTTGCCACTTCTCCTGCTTGGCTTCGTTTTTATCTCCCTGAAGGTGGACGACGGAGCGGTCGGAAAGAATGGGACAGATCTGCCGGAGGCCGAGTTCGGTGCTTTTTTGGATGATGACTTCCATGGCCTTTCCCTTGGGAAGTGCCTGGCCGATGGTGATGTGGCAGACGGACTCAGGGGTCTGCGAAGCATTGACGACGCTGAATTCCGCACGGTTCGAGGCGATCCGGGAGATGCGGGCGTTGCATTCCTTTCCGCGTCCGTTAAAGACGCTGATCGTTTCGCCCTCCTGAAGGCGGAGGACATGGATGGCGTGGTGGGATTCGTCGTCGCTGAGGACGCCAGTTTCGAGGTTGGGGCAGTAGAAACGATGCATGATGGTCTGTTCTAGAATGTTTTATGATGTCGTACACTTAAAAAACCGTCCCAATTAAAATTTTGGATTGGAGACAAGTCCCTTCACAACTGTCTGACGAATGGATGTCCTGACCGGCGCAAGAACCCGTCTGAAAACAGGGCCGACGCCACGGCAGGGGCACAGACCCGCCCCTTCGGGCCGGAGTCCTTTGCTTTTTGGCTTTGTCTCTCTTCCGTCGCAGATAGACTGTCCTATATGTTCCTTCATCGTTCCTCGCCGGAAAGCCAAAATCCCTCCCGGTGGCAGGCTTCCCTATTTTCAGACAAGCTCTAATGAACTCTAGCAGACTCGACATCGCTCTGGTGAAACGGGGGCTGTGTTCCAGCAGGAGTCTGGCGGCCCGGCTCATTGCGGAAGGTCAGGTGCGCGTGCAAGGAGTCACGGTGACGAAAGCGGCCACCCCGGTGGAAGAAAAAACAGACCTTTCCCTCGACTCACAACCCCGGTACGTGGGCCGGGGCGGAGAAAAGCTGGAGTCGGCACTCGATCATTTTCCACTCCAGGTAAAGGGGCGGACGTGTCTCGATGTTGGCGCTTCGACCGGCGGTTTTACCGATTGCCTCTTGCAGCACGGAGCGGAAAAAGTTGTCACGGTCGATGTGGGACACGGACAACTGGCGGAAAAATTGAAAAGCCATCCCCAAGTCGAGTGGCACGAAGGACTCGACATCCGCAAGGTGAATTTTCCCGGATGGATCGGACATTTCAGCGTGGTGACCATCGACGTTTCCTTTATCTCCCTGAAAAGGGTGCTGCCCGGTGTTATTGACTTGGCGCAGGATGGGGGTAGCCTCCTCGCTTTGGTAAAACCCCAGTTCGAAGTCGGCAAAAATGGAATCGGCAAGGGAGGTATCGTGAAAGACCCGGTGGCACGCAAAGAAGCCGTGGACCGGATCGTAACCCTTGTCGGGGAAATGGCAGGCTGGACGGTGCGAGGCATGTTTGAGTGTCCCGTTACCGGTGGGGATGGCAACAAAGAGTCCTTTTTATGGGCGATCAAATCCGCGAAGTCATAGTCGTGCTCCACGCCGGAAAAACCGGATCAAAGGAAGTGCGTTCCGAGTTGAAAGGCATCTTCCAGCGCCACCATGTGACTGCCCGGTGGATGAGCACCATCCAGGCCGACGCCTTGACCGACATCCAACCGCTGAAAACCTGTGGAAAGGCCCGGATGATCATCGCCTGCGGAGGCGACGGCACCCTTTTGCAGGCAGCCCGGATGACCCGGTGCGACTCATTGCCGGTTCTGGGAATCAATCTCGGGACACTCGGCTTTCTCTCAACGATCCCCCGGGAGAAAATCGGGAAACTGATTCCCCGCGTGCTGGAGGGAGATTACTCAATCAGCGAACGTCTGGCCCTCGACTATGAAGTGGTGAGGGGGAACCGGACCATCGCCCGGGGTTGGGCGATGAACGATGTCGTCGTGGCACGCGGAAACCACAGCCACATGATCCGCCTCTGGCTCCGGATTTCAGACGCCCACGCCACGGCCTACTATTGCGACGGCTTGATTTTTGCCACAGCGACGGGAAGCACCGCTTACTCTCTTTCCGCCGGAGGGCCGATCGTCAGCCCGCTGGTTCCGGCATTTTCCATCACCCCCATCTGCGCACACTCGCTGACAGATCGCCCACTGGTCGTTTCCTCAATGGAACGTCCCGTGGTTTCCATCCCCGTGCAAAGCCCGTCCATGGTCTTGCAGGCCGATGGCATGATGTGCTCACGGCTGAAGCCGGGAGACCATGTGGCAATTCAGGCTTCACGGGAACCGGCACGGCTGGTACATTTGCCCGAAAATGACTTTTACCGAGTCGTGAATGAAAAGCTGAAATGGAGCGGTTCCAGCATCTAAGAACCCCCTTGAGCCATCCCTATGTCTGTAACGATTTCAAAACTCCTCCGCCCGGAATACATCCTCCTCGACCTGAAACAGAGCAAAAGAGTGGAAGCCATCCGCGAAGTGGCGATACAACTGGAAAAAAATCCCGATGTGACAAACTTCACAGCCTTTTACGACGGGCTGCTGGCACGCGAGAAGCTCGAATCAACCTGCCTGGGCAACGACGTGGCTTTTCCTCACGCCCGCACGGATCATGTGCGCGGAATGGTTCTGTCCGTGGGCCGGAGCACCCAGGGCGTATGGTTCGAGAATGCAGAGCAGATGGTAAAACTGATCTTTGTCATCGGCACCCCCAAGAAAATGGTGACCGAATACCTGACCGCAATCGGGGCACTTGCCCGATTGTTAAAAGATCCGACTCTCAGGAAAAACCTGCTGGCGACCACCAGCGCTGAAGACTTCCACGCCCTGCTGACAGCCGCCGAAGCCAAGCTCCAAGCGGGGTAAGAGACTTATTTCTTCTCTTTGTGGACGGTATGGCGACGGAGATGGGGATTGTATTTCTTCACCTCAAGCCGCTCCTGCTGAAGCTTCTTGTTGCGGGTGGTGAAATAGCGTGAAGCAGGTTTTCCTTCCGCTTTTGCCTCTGTACATTCCAATATAACTTGCTCGCGCATACTTTCTTTCCTTGCTGGAGTAGCCTGCCAAGCTAACAGCCGCTCTCAACCTGTCAAGCACCTACCGTTTGAATTTTCACTTTTTCGTGTGATCAAGTCCTAGTTGGTGTACCTTCGTTGAAGAAGATGGATGGAATGAGTTTCCTTAATCATGCGTATAAGTTTTCAAATCTTTCCTCCTTGCCTATCATGGTGAAGGTGCGATTTGAGTTGACCTGATAAATACTTTTTCTATGATTTTACTTAAATAGTCGGAGATATGGCTGGAAAAGGACGATTTGGTATTCTGATGGGGCTGGCACTTTTGCTGGCTGGCGGAGCTTGTTTGCTCGTCTTTGGGATGATTCGCTCCAAGAATGCGGAGATTGCCGGACTCAATGGCAAAATCGCCCAATTGACCAGCAAGCTGGCTGCCGTTCCTACCACTCCCACCAATGGTGAAGCATCAAAAGGGCCTAAAAAAGTTTTGATCACCAAAAGGGCGATACCCCCAGGTGAGGTCATTTTAAAAGATGAAACAGAGGTCATCGATGTGCCGGAAGATGCTGCACCCGTGGGAGTTTTAAGTTCCTTTGATGAGTTGAAGGACCGCATCCCCATCTATTATCTGGGCGAAAGACAAATGATAACCGAAAACATGATTCGCTCCAAGGATGACATCACCCGCGCCGGTTATCTGGTGGACAAGGGAAAACGCTACGTCTCGATGACCTTGGATGCCACCTCGCAGGGAGTCGCCGGGATGCTCCGCATCGGTGACCGGGTCGATATTGTCTGCACCTATCAGGCAAAATCGACGGATGAAAAGATTTCCAAAATCGTCATTCAGGACATGAAGGTGATCGACATCGTGGACGGCGACAAGGGCGACGCCACCCCCCCTCCCGGCAAGCCGGGCGTGCAGCCCGAGGACGTTCCCAAGCGTCTCGGCATCGGTAGCACCGTCACCTTTGAAGTCACACCCACGGATGCCGAACGATTCATCATGATTCAAGAATCGGGCATCCCCTTCAAACTCATCCTGAGAAACTACATGGATACCGAAGTTGTCTCCACCCCGGGATATACCAAAACGGATTTGATCAATGATGCATTTCCCAATTTTGAAAAAGCCGCCCCGCCGCCACCGGAACCGGCTCCCGCACCACAAAAGCCAACAGGAACCGGGCCCAGAAGGTTTTAAACCGAGTCTATGAAAATGAAACTTTCCACACTGGCATTGTTCCTCCTCCCGGTATTGGTCATGATCCCGGCCTGCCAGTCCGTCCTCGGGCAGGAGAACACACCCGCTCCGAACACCTCGGCTCCGGATGCCTCGGCTGAGGGGAATGAAATCCAGATGCCGGATGTTTACAAAGGCGCAACCGTACTCATTCCGGTTACGAATGCCGATACGGTTCTGATCGATCGCAAAGACATTGTCGATTACAAGGCGGATGTCCCTGCGGATGATCCCCGCATCATCCTGCAAGCGCTCAAAAAAGGGGAGGCACGGGTCAGCGTCCAGGTCAAGGGCAAGACGACAGTTTACGTCGTCCATGTGCTGGACACAGACGAAGCCGATTTGAACAATCAGCAGGCGACCACGGTTCGGAAAATCAAGAACATGCTCTCCCCTGAAGCGGCCAAGGCCCTGAAAATTTCCTTTGCCGGGAATGGGGAAAACGCCGCCATGGTCCTGCAGGGCACCATGCCGGATGACGTCGTGGCCCGCAAGGTGCTGGCCATTGCCATGCAGTTCACCCCCACCGTGCTCAATTACCTGACCATCGACGAACCGCTCCAACTCCGCGTCAAGTGCGACGTGGTTGAAGCAGACGAGGGTGATACCTCCCACATCGGCATGAGATACCGCTCGGCTTCAGGAGTCAACGACTTTGAAGTGCCCTTGGGTATTTCCGTTCCCCGTCTCCTGGGGCAGGGTGGAGCGGGAAGTGGCAACTGGCTTTTCCCGTTTGATCCTGCCAATTCCAGCCAGACCGAGCCCTTCGGCTTTACCCCGAGCAATCTGGCCAGCGCATCTCTCGGCAACTACGGCTTCGCCATTCAACCCACGCTCGCTCTTTCCAGAATTTTGAGCAATTCCCGCATCCTCCAATCCCCCACCCTGACCGTGATCAACGGACAGGCCGCTGGCGTCAGCATTGGAGACACCATTCAGCTTCCCACCACCACCACCACCACCACAGGCACCCAGCAAAGTTACGAAGCTGTTTTTGCCGGAGTTATGATCCGTCTGGCCCCCCTGATCCCCGGAGTCAAGGAGTTTGACACCAACCAGGCGGGAGAGGCCACCATTCCCGCCCCCGTATCCCAACGGGGAACGGAAGGAAACGCCGTCGACGGTGTCAACTCGACCGTTCCGATGATTGACAGTAACGGCCTGATACGTCTCTACATCAACGTTCAGGTGACGGCATTCAAGTCTGACGCCGCTCTCTCTGCTCTTCCCATTGTGACGGGACGCACCATTATAACTTGTGTCGCCATGCGGGACGGGGAATCGCTCGTTCTCGGCGGACTCATCAATGATACGATGTCGAAAAACATGGAAAAGATGCCTTTCCTGTCGGACATTCCGCTCCTCGGAGAACTCTTCAAGGATCGGACAAAAGACGGCTCCAAGAGCGAGCTTATCTTCGTCATCACCCCCCGCATCATCCACAAGGAAACCGTTGCCAAGGGAGACACCTACATCCCGAAACTCTCCGACATGGCCGGCCAGATGAATGAATACTCCATCCTGCAAACCACCAAGCCCACCCGTATCAGCGCCCGGGATGTGCTGGTACGCCCCGAGGAGGAAACGGGAACAGTGCCGGAACCGAGCAAGATGCTTCTCCCCCGCCCGGCACTCCTCCAGCTTCCCGAAAACGACACAAAGAATAGCACCACTCCCACTCCCGCGACTTCGGCTCCCGCCACAACCCCTCCGCCTCCGGCACCCGATAAATCCGCCCCCGGACAACTCGTTCCAGCGGCAGAAGTCCCACCCCCGGCAAAACCTTCTCCCACTCCAAGCGCAGATGCAACGGCTCCCACAGTCGACACTTCTCCCCCGGAGCAGAAGAATAAATAAATCTCCCTTCCGAAGAATCTCTCTCCGGATTTGACGCAGGGCTGGATTGACAACTGATCGAAAACGGACTCATCTCATCACTGCCACATGACTGAATATTTTCTCGTCCACCAGGATCCGGTGATGGTCGAAACCATCAAGCAGGCGATTCGCCAGACTCAGGATGCCGAGCTCGCCGGACATGCCTCATCCGGGAAGGACGCCCTTTTCTACCTGCAATCGACAACGGCAAAAGTGGCCATCGTCCAATTGGCCCTGCAAGACCTGGACGGCTTCGAACTGGTCGAACAGATTAACCAGAAATTCCCCGACATTTACGTCGTCCCCATACTCGAAGGGAACGAGGGAGGCGAAGTCTGGCAGCGCATCCTCCAGTTCAACCTCCGGGACGTGATCAATGGCGCCATGGCACCTGTCGCCATCTCCTCCATTCTCAAAAATGCAGCTGCCCGGGCAAAGGAACTCGGAGTCAAATTCGAAGCCATGGGAGGCGTCATCCGTGGAAAATCCTACATGATCGCCGTCGCCTCCCCACGCGGGGGGACCGGGAAAAGCGCCTTTGCCACGAATCTGACCGTGGCGATGGCCCGACAGAAAGCGCAAACCCTCCTCGTCGACTACAGCATGTATCCGGGAGACTTTCTCACGATGCTCGACCGTGTCCCAAGGAACACCCTGGCGGACGCCATCGGTCAGGGAATCGATCTCCCCTTCCTGAACAATCTGGTGGCGGATCATCCGGGCGGATTCAAATTTCTCGCCTGTCCGAATGATGTTTTCGACATCTGGTCATTCGATTTCGACCAAGCTCTGAAACTGCTCCAGACCGCCCGCGGAATTGCGGAATTTACCGTGATCGATACCGGGGCTCACGACATGCCTCCCACCTTCGCCGCCATTCAGGAGGCTGATCTGGTCTTTCTCATCACCACCCGGGACTTGGCCCGTCTGGCCGCCACGCAACGCTATATCAAGATTCTTGGAGAGAGGGAGATTCTGGCCCAAAAGATCAAAGTCGTGGTGAACAACGCGCAAGTCGGCATCGAAATTTCAGAAGGAGAAGTGGAAGAGATCATCGGCCATCCCGTGACGGCCTACCTTCCGAGCAATGCGGCAGAAGCCACCTTCAGCATCAACGCCGGCAAACCCCTCATGACGACCAAGCCCGACATGAACTTCTGCAAAGTCATCAACAAGCTCTCCGAAATGTGCCTGAAACGCTGGCAGGAAGAAGAAGCTTAGAGCTTGGCTGAGAAATGGTTTTACAAAAATCAGCGTTTAAATAAAATCCATGCGTGGCAATAAAAAAGCGTGCTTATTGCCACGCATCTATTTGAAAGCTCTTCCATTTCATCTTTGGTAAGTCAACTGATTTCCCGAAATTGCTCTTAGACCAACACCGTCAGAATCTGGTCATTCTTGACATCTTTTTACCTGGTCGTTATCATATCCTTATGCAAGGTATTTAAAATTCAGAAAATACCTTGCATATTGGACTTCGTCCACAGTTTGTTTCAATCACCTGCCTTTCAACCGCGCTTCCCATTCTCAAATGTGCTCCGTCAAATTCCGAAAGCAATCGATTGAAACCTGTTACGTTTTGAATTAATATATCACCCATGCGGCCAAGCAATCCTCCTTTAAATAATCCTCTTCTCCGAAGACCGGGATCTCCACCTCCGATGGTTCCTCCGGCAGCCCGAGGAGCGGAAGCCGCCCCCCCCCCTCATCCCACAGCACCGCCCCCGTCCGCAGTCACTGGCGGTAACGCCGGATCGACGCCCCTTCGCGCGGGTGCTCCCGTGACTCCACGGCCTGCAGACCCCGCCCATGCGGCAAACAACGCCGCTCAGGACTTCATCCTTCAATTCAAGAAAACACTCCTCCCGTATCTGATTCAAAAAATCAATCCCGCCCTGCTCAACGGAGGAAACGAAAAACTCCTGCGTCAGCAGATCGAGCAACTCATCGACGAGAAACTTGCCGCCGAAAAAATCCCCATCGGCCGTCAACTTCGCGAGAAATTGATGTTCGATGTCGTCAACGAGATGATCGGCTTCGGCCCACTCCAGGAATTGCTCAACGACGACACGACCTCGGAAATCATGGTCAACGGCCCGAACAAAATTTTTGTCGAACACAAGGGCAAGCTGACCCTCTCCCCGATCAAATTCGTCGATGATGCGAGTGCGCGCCGCGTGATTGATAAAATCCTCTCCCCGCTGGGCCGACGCGTGGATGAATCGAGCCCGATCTGCGACGCCCGTCTGCCGGACGGTTCACGCGTAAACGTGGTCATCCCCCCCTGCGCCCTCGACGGGCCGACGATCACGATTCGAAAATTCAGCAAGAACAAGCTGACGATGGACAAACTCGTCGAATTCAAGGCTCTCTCAAAAGGAATGGCGATTTTTCTGGAAGCTGCCGTCAAGGGCACCTTGAACATCGTCATCTCAGGTGGTACCGGTTCAGGAAAGACGACAATGTTGAACGCCCTCTCCTCCTACATCCCGGAAGGTGAGCGGATCATCACCATCGAGGACGCCGCCGAGCTGAAACTCCAGCAGGATCACGTGGTCCGCCTGGAGGCGAAACCGGCAAACATCGAAGGCAAGGGAGAAGTCTCCATCCGCGATCTGGTGAAAAGCTCCCTCCGCATGAGACCGGACCGCGTCGTGATCGGTGAGTGCCGCGGCGGTGAAGCCCTCGACATGATCCAGGCCATGAACACGGGCCACGACGGCTCGCTGACCACCTGCCACGCCAACACCCCTCGTGACGCCCTCTCCCGTATCTCCACGCTGGTTCTGATGGCGGGCATGGACTTGCCCGAAAAAGCGATCCGCGAACAAATCGCCAGCGCCGTTCACCTGTTTGTGCAGATCGCCCGTTTGCAGGACGGATCCCGCCGGGTGACTCACATCACCGAAGTGCAGGGAATGGAAGGAACCGTCATCACCCTTCAGGATATTTTCCGCTTTGAACAGACCGGCGTGAGCGCCGAGGGCAAGGTGAAAGGTTTTTTAAAGGGGATGCAAATCGTGCCGAAATGTCTGGATAAGCTCCGGGCTCACGGTGAAAATGTACCCGTGGAAGTTTTTCAAACCTCTCTCGAAGTGCCTTGAACAGGACAGGGTAATTTATCCATGAATGTGATGGGACTGGATGCGACCTGGCTGATCTTCATCGGCTGTCTACTTGGATTCGCCATGCTGATGGCTGCGGCCATGCATGACTGGATGTCCGCCTCGGAAGCTCCCAAGGAATCGATCAAGGGAAGATTTGAAAAACTGAGCCGCATCCAGGAGGAACTGAAGAACGAACTCCCCGGAATCGGCGGCCCCAGCGGTGAGAAAAAGCAGGAATCTCTTTTATCCAAGATCGATTTGCGTCCCCTGCTGGCCAAATACACTGGCGAGGTCTACTTTCAGAAGATCGATCTCGACCTCGTTCAGGCAGGCCTCGGCGGATTGAAAGTTTCCGAATTTCTGATCATCCGCGGGATCGTCACGTTCATCCTTATCTCGCTGATCTCGCTGCTGAGCCGGAATCTGGCCGTCGGCCTGGTGCTGGGCATTCCAGCCTGGTTTTTAAACGTCCCGGTCTTCATGTTTTTAAAGGGCAAGAGAGTCACAACCTTCAGCAATCAACTCTCGCCTTTCCTGATTCTGGTCGTGAATTCACTCCGTGCAGGACAGACTTTCATGCAGGGCGCGGATATCGCCTCCAAGGAATCCCCCGAACCCATCGCAACCGAATTCAAGCAGGTGATCAAGGAAGTGAACCTCGGCCTGCCGGTGGAACAGTCGATGGACAACATGCTGCTGCGAGTGCCCAGCGAGGATTTGAAAATTGTTGTCGCAGCCTACACCATCCAGCGCAAAGTCGGAGGAAACCTGGCCACGATTTTGGAAACGACGGCGGAAACCATCCGAGATCGCATCCGTATCCAGGGCCAAATCGATGTGCTGACGACCCAGGGCAAACTTTCAGGAGTCGTTGTCGGAGGACTGCCCTTTGCCATTGCCGGAATCATGCTCCTTTTGAAACCGGAAATGATGGTTCCCTTTTTTGAGAACATCATGGGACAGATTATGGTCGGCATCGCCTTTGTCCTGCTACTTTTCGGAGTTTTGACGATTTGGAAAATTGTATCGATCGATATTTGAACATGAGCAACGGGAAGGAGGTAAAGACATGGAAATGATGAATATGGTTTATCTGGGAGGGGCTGTCGTCCTGTTCCTGTTGAGCACAGCGCTGATCGGCCTGGCTTTTTCAGGCGGCGAAGAAAAAAAGGAGCGGTATGCCGAACGTTTAAAGAAGGTGGAAACTTCCGCAGAGATCAAACCCTCCCTGCGCGATGAAGAGAAGATGCAAAAGAGCCTCATCGTCCGCGTTTTTCTCCCATTGGGTGACACCCTTTCCAAGAAGTTTTCTTTCCTTCAGGCCTCCAAAACGGTGTCAGCCTACGAGCAGGCCATCAACGAGGCGGGAATGGGGAGCAAGGTGAGTGGGGCGCAACTGACGGCCCTCTCCTACCTGCTCATGCTTTCATTCGGCGGATTTGTCCTTTTCTTTGGAAGCATCGCCATCCTGCAGGGGCAGACCCTGCCCGATCCGATCGGCAAGATAAACTGGGGATACGTGATGATCGTTTTTGCCATAGCAACCCTGCTCGGGTATCGGCTGCCGTACGGCATCGTCGCCAGCAAGGCTACACAAAGGAAATTTGAAATTCAGCGCTCACTACCCTTCACTTTCGATCTCATCAGCATCAGCGTCGAGGCTGGAATGGCTTTTGACGGGGCCATGGCAACCGTTGCCGAGCGTACAAGCGGCGCTTTGGCAGAGGAGATGAAGCAGACACTTTACCAGATCAATCTCGGCCTGCCACGAGCGGAAGCACTTGCCGCCCTGGGCAAGCGGACTGGAGTGGAAGATTTGCAGTCCTTTATCACCGCCGTTAACTACATCAGCAAACTGGGCGGAAGCCTTGTCGAAGTCATCCGCATTCAGACCCAAGCAATGCGCACGAAAAGGCGCCAGCGAGCGGAAAAGACTGCCGCCCAGGCTCCGGTTAAGATTATGATTCCTCTCGTTTTATTTATATTACCCTGCGTTTTCATCATCGTCTTGGGTCCTCCGTTTCTCCAGGCGTATCAAACGATGGTGGGCAAGGGATTCCATTAATGCATCTTGCATGAATTTCGGATGTGCATTATAGCAAATGATTTAGGCAAGAAAGACTACGTTTCAACCACTTGACTAGACCACTATTATGAACGAGTCTTTTATTCAAGGCCGGTTTATGAGAACCATAAGCAACAAAAATAAGCGCGGCACATCAACTGTTGAGTTTGCCTTGGCATTGCCGATATTGCTCTTGGTCGTTTTCGGAATCCTCGATATGTGCATGTTCTATTTTCAGGATGAAACGATGTCAGAAACCACCCGTGAAGCTGCCCGCTATGCCGTCACCGGGGAGCTGATGTCCAATCCCTCCTATAATACCAACAGTTCCAACTCCTTTCCTTACTACAATCGCCGCCAAAGCATTCTAGAAACAGCCCGAACATGTAACGCAGACCCCTTTCACACGATCACCTACACCTACCATGCAGGGGATAATCGATACCTCTTTGTCAATCCGACCAATCCCGATACTCGTGATATGATGGAACTCAGTTCCTCAACAAGCTTTGACGGCCCGTGGGTGACCACTTGTGGGCTGGGCGGCGACTACATTCGCGTTCAATATAAAGTGCCCTACAGCTTTCTCACTCCTTTCATGAACTTGCTTTTATCCAAATCGGGGGCGTCGAGCAAAACCTACATGATGACCAATACTCTCATCATGCGGAACGAGTTGTTCTTTTCGAATAGTTACCCTTCAACAAACGCCAAGGGCTATTCCAACAACTACTGGAACTAAAATGAACTCCTCCCCTGAACGCAGACTTGGTGCCCGGCACGGCCTGTTGGCCACTCCGGTAGGGAGAAGCGGGCAGGCATTTGTGGAATTATCCCTGGTGATCATCGTTCTCGTCCTTATTGGAATCGGGGCCATCTCGATGGCTCAAATGTTGAGCACCACACAGCGGATGGCTTCCGTGGCACGCGAAGTGGGCCGACAGATTGCCGCCTACGATTACGATACGAATGACATGGTCGATGTCCTGAAAATGGCGACGAACATCATCTATCCGGCCAATTTCGGTTCCGAGGGGAAGATCGTCATCTCCTTTGTCCAGAGAGTCGCCGCAACCGACTCGAGTGATGACAACTCATCCCTGCCAGCTCACTACAGCAACGACGTGATACGAGTGAACTATAAATTTTACTACCCTTACGCGAGCAGCAACCTCCAGGCGCTGGGCTCTACGGCTCCCAATAATACTCTCTGGCATTCCGACATTCCCGAGCCGATCACCAATTCCAGCGGGAAGTACTACGTTTTCACAAACAACGTCGGCCCGGTGAAGCTCGACATGCTCCAGTCGGCATCCCCCATTTGCGTCGTCGTGGAAGTCTTTTATACAAATCGTTTCAGCAGCGTGATACGCAACCTTGGAGTCAACCCCGCTCCCTACGTTTATGAAGTGAGCGTGTTTTAGGAGATGAAAACATGAAACAAACCGTCCATCAGGATTCGCGTTCACCGGAAGAAAAGGACTCTTTCTGCCGCAAGTTAAAGAATGGTCAAATCATGGTTCTCTTTGTCCTGATGCTTTTTTTTGTCATCATTCCCTTTGTGGCCCTGGGGGTTGACTTCGGTCTGGCCTTGCTGGACAAGACGCGCCTTTCCCGTGCCGTGGATGCCGTCGGCGTTCGACTGGCGGCTAATTTACAGGGAAGTTCCGTCGATCAAGCCCGTAACGCACTGGAAGTCATGCAGGCAAACTATCCCGGATTCCTTTCAGGCCTCTCCTATAATGCCGCGTCCAGCAATTGGTCGGGGAATGGAGGGTTCAGCAGCTATACCCTTGGCGGGACGAATTTCATTCTTCTCACGAATAATACGGACGAGCTGAAACTCACCATCAATTCGGTGACCAACCAGTACATCTCGGTGGTGAACATCCATGCCAATGCCTACAAAAACATCCCCTCTTATTTTCTTCGTCTGGCCAACATCACAAATTTCAACCTCGGCGAATCCGCCAGCGCCCAGCGAGTGCCCAACATCATCATCCTGGTTTTGGACGAGTCGAGATCGATGTCTGGAGGTGGTGATGCATCCCTTGCTGACGCCACGACGAACTTTATCCAATGCTTCACCAACACCCAGTCTCAGGACTTTGTGGGAGTCGTCGCCTTCAACACCACGGCGCGGGTACTCTGGCCCATCGACTACCTCACGAATGGCGCGGGCTATCCGACCAACTGCGTTCCCGAAAACAATTTCGTCAATCCCGTCATAGGACTCTTTAAGCACATCTCCGGTTCTCTGACGGATGCCAATGGCTTTCCAACCAACTACAGCGCCAACGGCGGTACTTGCGGACAGGAGGGGATACATCTCGGCTATCAAATGGCCCAGAATCTCCTCAACTCCATCGGTTCGGAAAACGCCTCTCTCCTCAAGGTGAATTACATCATCTTTACGGATGGCGCGTTCAACACGGTGAGGGCTTTCTTTCAAGGCCCAGGATATGGCCTGAATAACGCCAACCCCACCAACTGTGCCCCGTGGTTCCAGCAGAATCTGCCCGTGATGGCGGCCAACATGGACTTTTCCCCCTACACCTCCGTCCTCATCGCCACCAATACCAATAACATCACTCAAACCGTCAGCTATAATCTGGCCACCAACACCCGTTTTGGTTCTTCCGGTTCCAACCCCCGCTGGGCCGACTTCACCAACTACATATCGGCAACCATGTACACGGCTTCCGAATATTCCTCGGGCTGGTCTTTCCCCTCGTCCAGCACCATTCCCCTGATGACAAATACGACGAACAGCAAGGTTATAAATTCCAGTTCCCTTGCAAGAAGCAGCAGTTCGTGGACGAGCGGTTCCATCCACACCATCTGTGGCAGCAATCCCAAATACTCCTGGTCGACCAACAAATGGTATGCCAGCAGCACGAGTGGGGCGTTTACGAACTGGACCAACGTCTTCATGGCTGACACGACCAACATCGATACAACCACCGATCCCGCCCAATTGTGGTGGATGGCAACGGTGGAATACACCAAGCTGGCCTATGACTTGGATCTACTTCTTCCCGTTTCCATTCCGACCACCTATCAAAATCCCCTCTTCTATCGGACGGCGTCCTGGCCGAATACGACCAATCCGCTTCCCTATCCGTCGAATACCGATCGGTTCTACTCCGTGAACACGAACAAGGCGACTCTTTGGAATTATCCCTCCGGGCGCCAATGGGCGAATTTTTATGATAATAAGGTTGCCGCATCCGGCACCTTCACCCACACGGCCCGGTTGTCGGACTTTTATCCCTACTTCACTTTTGGTGCCCCTCCCACAGCCGTTTTAACCAATGGCTTCACCAACTCATGCACGAATCTGTGGAATCTCGTCCAGTACACCTACACCAACAGCGCGCCCCGTTACTACTATTCGTTTGAGTACGGCAGCAATATTTCTGTTTACGACGCAACCACCAGCGGTTTTTCCAACAACTCTCCGACTTCCGGGGTAAATGCCGCTGGCCAGAACATCAACACCATGCTGATGAATGAGGCCTATTTCGATTGCGAATGTCAGGCGTGGATCGCCCGAAAAGAACAAAACGCCCGTATTTTCTTCATCAGTTTTTATCATGATGGCGGAACGGATGCTCTGACGGCCATCACGGAAAAACGGAATATCGCCAATGACGCGACCGGACAAAACGGGACGGGTATATCCCCCTTCTTCTCGGATCAGCAGACCGGGGCGTTTTATGGCGGCACCAATCTGGATCTGACAGCGGCATTTCAGGACATCGCCTCGAAGATCACCACCCGCCTGACGCAGTAATGAGTTTGCCCACCATCTGGCAGGTCGTTGCGGAGGGGGACGGACGCACGATAGCGGAGGTGCTTTACCGGCCCGGCATGCTCTTTCGGATGAAGGGGTTGCTCGGGCGGAAGACTTTGGAAAAGGGGGCGGGAATCTGGCTCAAGCCCTGCAACTCCATCCACATGTTTTTCATGAAGTTTCCGATCGACGCGATCTTTCTTGATTCCTCGGGTCGGATCGTCCGCATCTACCACCAGATTCGTCCGTGGCGCATCACCCCCGTCATCCTCTCGTCGCGTTCCGTGCTGGAAATCCGGGCCGGGGAGGCCGCCCTTCATCAATTGACAGAGGGATGCCAGCTCCGGATCACTCTCAAAAAAGCGTGATGCCAGACAGCCCTTGAGAATGAGAGTTAATACCATTTCTAATTGATATTAGGTATAAATAGTGATATGAGTTGTGGATGGCACGACCGAGATTGAAATTAACCATGGATGAGGCCACCCGTGCGGAGGTGGAGAGGCGATATAGAAAG
>Ga0187810_10000069_pt1 | contig 48231 bp, 45 predicted proteins | sample NC_wetland_sal_i_9_FD_132963 | JGI IMG/M metagenome (GOLD analysis project Ga0187810, IMG submission 132963) | Wetland sediment microbial communities from Neuse River Estuary, North Carolina, USA - ASW_5 | ecosystem: Environmental > Aquatic > Freshwater > Wetlands > Sediment | place: USA: North...
AATTTCCATGGCTCGGTCGTGTTGCGGCCGGATTGCGCGACCGCGCAAGCGGCGCAGCTGGGCTTCGCGGCGGCGCTGGCGGTGGGCGAGGCCTGTGCGGGCTTTCTGCCCAAGAGCGCGACGCTCGCCTATAAATGGCCGAATGACGTGCTGCTGGGGGGCAGGAAAGCGGCGGGCATCTTGCTGGAATCCGAGAGCGGCGGGGGCGCCAGGCCGCGTTTTGTCGTGCTCGGCATCGGCGTCAATCTCGCCTCGTATCCCCCGGAGGCCGATTTCCCGGCGACCTCGCTCGAAGCGGTGGGGGCGGGCCGGGTCGCGCCCGGTGCGTTTCTCGAGGCCCTCGCGCCGGCCCTGCTGGTTTGGTATGAGCGGTGGCGGGAGAGCGGCTTCGGCAGTTTGCGCAGCAAGTGGCTCGAACGCGCCTTCGGATTGGGCGAAAATATCCGGGTCAATCTCCCGCGCGAAGCGACGGAGGGGATTTTTTCCGGGCTCGATGCGGAGGGCGCGCTGCTGCTCGAAACCGGCGGTAAAACCCGCCGCATCGCCGCGGCGGAGGTGTTTTTCGCCGATGCCGGGCAATAGGCGATCCGTAGGATTGCATGCACGCCCTGCGCGCTTCGACAGGCTCAGCGTGAGGAGATATTGTGGATGGCATTAAGAAAGTTTCCTCACCCTGAGCTTGTCGAAGGGCGCTTGATGCCGATCCCGGCTATAAATCAGAGAGCGTTTCCACCCGATCGGTCGATGCTCTAGGAGAAATCGCATGCTGCTCGCCATCAACGCCAACAACACCAACACGGTGTTCGCAATCTGGGACGGCGGCAAGCTCAAGGGCGTGTGGCGCGCCGCCACCGATCCGCGCCGGACATCCGACGAATACGTGGTCTGGCTCGACCATCTGCTCGAACTCCAAAAGCTGTCGCGCGCGAAGATCACCCGCGCCATCATCGCCAGCGTCGTGCCCGAGGCCAATTTCAACCTGCGCCGGCTGGCCCGCGATTATTGCAAGACCGAGCCGCTGGTGGTGGGCGAACCAAGCGTCGAGATCGGCGCCAAGGCCCTGGTCGACCGTCCCGAGGAGGTGGGGGCCGACCGCCTGGTCAACACCGTGGCGGCGCATGACCGCTTCAAGGGGCCGCTGATCGTGATCGATTTCGGCACCGCCACCACCTTCGACGTGGTCGATGCGGACGGGAATTATCGCGGCGGCGTGATCGCGCCGGGCATCAATCTCTCGCTCCAGGCGCTGCACGGCGCCGCCGCCAAGCTGCCGAGCGTGCCGATCCGCCGCACGGCCAAGGTCATCGGCACCGACACCGTCGCCTGCATGCAATCCGGCATCTATTGGGGCTATATCGGGCTGATCGAGGGGCTGGTCGCGCGCATCCGCAAGGAATTCGGCGCGAAAATGAAGACCGTTGCCACCGGCGGCCTGGCGCCGCTGTTCGAAGGCGCGACCCCGGCGATCGAACGCGCCGACGAGCATCTGCTGCTGTGGGGGCTTTGTCTCATCGCCAAGCGGAATGCCCAGAAATGAATAGCCTCCAGTGAACGGCATCTCACCGTCGCCCAACCGGCCGGACGAGCTGGCCTTCCTGGCGCTGGGCGGCGTCGGCGAGATCGGCATGAACCTGTCGCTTTACGGCTACCGCGGCCGCTGGGTGATGGTGGATTGCGGCATTTCCTTCGCCGACGACACGCTGCCGGGGGTCGACGTCATCATGCCCGATCCGGCCTTCATCGCGGAACGCGCCGGCGAACTGGACGGGCTGATCGTGACCCACGCGCATGAGGATCACATCGGCGCCATCCAGTATCTCTGGCCGAAGCTCAAATGCCCGGTCTATGCCACGCCCTTCACCGCCGCGGTGCTGCGCCTGAAGCTGATCGAATCCGGGCTCGAGCACGACGTGCCGATCACCGAAGTGCCGCTTTCGGGCAAGTTCAAGGTGGGGCCGTTCGAGATCGAATTGATCACCCTGACGCACTCGATCCCCGAGCCCAACGCCGTGGTGTTGCGCACGCCCTTGGGCACCATCCTGCACACCGGCGACTGGAAATTCGATCCCGCGCCTTTGGTGGGCGACGTCTCGGACTTCGCGGCCTTGCAGCGCCTGGGCGAAGAGGGCGTGCTGGCCATGATCTGCGATTCCACCAACGCGCTCAGGCCCGGCGAAGGGGGATCCGAAGCGGATGTGCGCAAGTCGCTGATCGAACTGGTCGGGCGTTGCCGGCAACGCGTGGCGGTGACGTGTTTCGCTTCCAACGTGGCGCGGCTCGAATCCCTGGCGGAAGCGGCGCGGACGCATGACCGCCACGCGGCGCTGGTCGGCCGCTCGCTCTGGCGCATCGAACACGCGGCGCGCGAAACCGGGTACTTGCAGGGCGTGCCGCCCTTCCTGACCGAGGAAGAGGCCTCGTATCTGCCGCGCGAAAAGGCCTTGCTCATCTGCACCGGCAGCCAGGGCGAGCCGCGTTCGGCCTTGGGGCGGATATCCGAGGACGAGCATCCCGATATCGTGCTGGAAGAGGGCGACACGGTGATCTTTTCCTCGCGCGTCATTCCGGGCAACGAGCGCGCCATCGGCCGGCTGCAAAACGCGCTCGCCAAGCTCGGCTGCGCGGTCATTACCGATCACGACGCGCTGGTCCATGTCTCGGGCCATCCGGCGCAGGACGAACTCGTCCGCATGTATCAGATGGTGCGGCCCAAGATCGCCGTGCCGGTGCATGGCGAGGCGCGGCATCTGATGGCGCAGGCGCGGCTGGCCGAGCAATGCCAGGTGCCGCAGGCGATCGTGACCCGGAACGGCGAAGTGGTGAAGCTCGCTCCCGGCCCGGCCTCGGTGGTGGGCGAGGTGCATGTGGGGCGGCTGGTGGTGGACGGGAAATCGCTGCTCGACGCCAAGGGCGAGGCGCTCAAGAACCGCCAGCGCATGGTGTTCAACGGCGCGGCGCTCGCCACCATCGTCATGGACCGCAAGGGCAATCTGCTGGCGCCGCCGCAGGTGACGGTGCAGGGGCTGCTCGACGTGGCGGGCGATGCCGCGGAGCTGGGGAGCCGCGTGGCACAGGCGCTCGCCGAGCTTTCGGCCAAGGATTTGCGCGACGATGATGCCGTGCGCGAGGCGGCCAGGCTCGCCGTGCGCCGCTCGCTCAAGGACTGGCACGGCAAGAAGCCGGTGACCCAGGTGCATCTGGTGCGGCTGGATGGAGGGGCGGCATGATCGGACGCTTGAACCACGTCGCCATCGCCGTGCCCGACGTGAGGGCCGCGGCCAGGCTCTACCAGACCCTGCTGGGGGCCGAAGTCTCGGCCCCGATGCCCTTGCCCGCGCACGGCGTCACCACCGTGTTCGTGACCTTGCCCAACGCCAAAATCGAGCTGATCGAGCCCTTGGGCGAGAAATCGCCGATCAAGACCTTCCTCGAACGCAACCCGTCCGGCGGCATGCACCACCTGTGCTACGAGGTGGCCGACATCCTGGCCGCGCGCGACAAGCTCGAAAGCGAGGGCGCGCGCGTGCTGGGCGACGGCGAGCCCGCGACCGGCGCCCACGGCAAGCCCGTGCTGTTCCTCCATCCCAAGGATTTCTGCGGCACGCTGATCGAGCTGGAGCAGGTCTAGCGTAGCAAAGCCATCGTCCCGCGTAGCACCTGACGTGCGAAGCCAAGGAGAATCAGGGCGATGGCGTCTTGCGAAGCCTATAGGGGGATGGTATCGGGGCATGGGAATGTAACGAGGCTGTATAGGATCGGCGATGGCTGCCCTGGCGCTCGATATCGCGATCTATCTGGTGATCTGGTGGATCGTGCTGTTTGCCGTGCTGCCCTTCGGCGTCAAGCCGGCCCGGGAGGGCGAGCTCGGCCACGATTCCGGCGCGCCGCAGAAGCCGCACCTCCTCGCCAAGGCAGGCGCCACCACGGTGCTGGCGGCGCTGATCTGGCTGCTGGTGCATTGGGCGATGGTGGCGGAGCTGGCGAAATTGCAGGCCGGCTGAGATGAGCGCCAAATATTGCCGGGAAGCGCCCGGCCATGAATTCCACGGCCCCTATCACGACCGGGAATACGGCTTTCCGGCGCGCGACGACGCGGTGCTGTTCGAGCGCCTGGTGCTGGAGATCAACCAGGCCGGGCTGTCCTGGCTCACCGTCTTGAAGAAACGCGCGGCCTTCCAACGGGCGTTCCGGGGCTTCGACGTCGACACCGTGGCGGCTTTCGGGCCGGGCGACGTGAAGCGCCTGCTCAGCGACGCCGCCATCATCCGCAACCGGCTCAAGGTCGAAGCCGCCATCGACAACGCCAGGCGGATCCGGGCGATCCGCAAAAGCCACGGCTCCTTCGCCACCTGGCTCGACGCCCATCACCCGCGGTCCAAAAACTCCTGGGTCGCGCTGTTCAAGGAAACCTTCCGCTTCACCGGCGGCGAGATCGTGGGCGAGTTCCTGATGAGCCTGGGCTATCTGCCGGGCGCGCATGTGCCGGGCTGCCCCGTCCATCGCCGCATCGGGCACAAGGCGCCTTGGCGCATCGCGCGGGCTTCGGCTAGAGTGCGGCGCGCCCGCTGAAACGACTCGGGTCCCCGGAAGAATGCGCCTTTCCCAGTATTTCCTGCCGCTCTTGAAAGAGAATCCGAGCGAGGCGCAGATCGTCTCGCACCGGCTGATGCTGCGCGCCGGCATGATCCGGCAATCCGCTTCCGGCATCTATACCTGGCTGCCGCTGGGTTTCCGCGTCCTCAAGAAGGTCGAACAGATCGTGCGCGAGGAGCAGGACGCCGCCGGCGCGCAGGAATTGCTCATGCCCACCATCCAGCCGGCCGAGCTGTGGCAGGAAAGCGGGCGCTACAAGGATTACGGCGAGGAGATGCTGCGTTTTCCCGACCGGCACCAGCGCGAGCTGCTTTACGGGCCCACCAACGAGGAGCTGATCACCGACATCTTCCGCTTCGGGGTCAAGAGCTACCGCGACCTGCCCAAGAACCTCTATCACATCCAGTGGAAGTTCCGCGACGAGGTGCGGCCGCGCTTCGGCGTCATGCGCGGGCGCGAATTCCTGATGAAGGACGCCTACTCCTTCGACCTGGATAAGGCGGGCGCAATCGTCTCCTATTTCAAGATGTTCGTGGCCTACATGAAGACGTTCAAGCGCATGGGCCTGGCGCCGATCCCGGTGCGCGCCGCGACCGGCCCGATCGGCGGCGATTTGAGCCACGAATTCCACGTCCAGGCCCATACCGGCGAGAGCCAGCTCTATTTCGACAGCGACATCGAGCAGCTTGACGAAAGCACCCTCGATCCTTCGAGCCCGTCCATCCAGGATCATCTCCTCAAATGGTACGCCGCCACCGACGAGAAACACGATCCAGCCGCGTTCGAGCGCGTACCCGAAGCGCGCCGCCGTTCGGCGCGCGGCATCGAAGTGGGCCAGCTGTTCTATTTCGGCACCAAATATTCCAAGCCGATGAAGGCGGAGGTGGCCGGCCCCAAGGGCGAGAAAGTCACGGTCGAAATGGGCTCCTACGGCATCGGCGTCTCGCGCCTGGTCGGCGCCATCATCGAAGCCAGCCATGACGACGCCGGGATCATCTGGCCGGAAAGCGTCGCGCCCTTCACGGTGGGGCTCGTCAATCTGCGCGCCGGTGACGCCAAATGCGCGGCGGCATCGGACGCGCTTTATGCCAAGCTCGGCCGTGCCGGGGTCGAGACACTTTATGACGACCGCGACGAATCCGCCGGCGCCAAATTCGCCGCCATGGATCTGGTGGGATTGCCCTGGCAGCTGGTGGTCGGCCCGCGCGGCCTGGAAAAAGGCGTGGTTGAAGTGAAACGGCGTAAGGGCGGCGCCAAGCAGGAACTGGCCGCCGACGCCGCGCTCAACCGGATTTTGGAGAAGCCATGATTCTCGGTGCCTTTGAACGCATGGTCGCCTTCCGTTATCTGCGCGCGCGGCGCCAGGAAGGATTCGTCTCGGTCATCGCCATCTTCTCGCTGTTGGGCATCATGCTGGGCGTCGCTACGCTCATCATCACCATGGCGGTGATGAACGGCTTCCGCGCCGAGCTGCTGGGCCGCATCCTCGGGTTCAACGGCCATGTCAGCGTCTATGCGGCCCAAGGGCCGATGACCGATTACGACGATCTGGCGCAAAAGCTGCGCGCGCTTCCCGGCGTCACCGCGGCGCGGCCCACCATCGAGGGCCAAGTGATGGCGACGTCGCACAACCAGGCTTCGGGCGTGCTGGTGCGCGGCCTCACGCCCGAGGATCTGAAGGAACAGCGGACCATAGCGAACAGCCTTTCCGCCGGTTCGTTCGACCAATTCAAGGGCGATGCCGTGCTGGTGGGATCGCGCTTGGCCTTCCGTCTCGGCGTCAGGCCCGGCGACACCATCACTCTGATCTCGCCCCAGGGCACGGCCACCGCCTTCGGCACCGTGCCGCGCATCAAGGCTTATCGCATCGCCGGCACCTTCAATGTCGGCATGTACGAATACGACAGCGGCGTGGTTTTCATGCCGCTGCCGGCGGCGCAGGTTTTCTTCAACCTGCCCGCCAACGCGGTGTCGCAGATCGAGGTGTTCGTGACCAACCCCGACGACGTCGCGCATTTCGACCGCGAGATAGCGGAATCGCTCGGCCCCGCTGTCCGCGTCTTCGACTGGCAGCGCAACAACCTCTCCTTCTTCAACGCCGTCGAGGTCGAGCGCAACGTCATGTTCCTGATCTTGACCCTCATCATCGTGGTGGCGGCGTTCAACATCGTCTCGAGCATGATCATGCTGGTGAAGGACAAGGGGCGCGACATCGCCATCCTGCGCACCATGGGCGCGACCCAAGGCATGATCCTGCGGATCTTCATGTTGAGCGGCGCCTCGATCGGCTTCCTCGGCACGCTCGCCGGGCTGGTTCTGGGGGTCGAATTCGCCTGGCATATCGAGCAGATACGCCAGTTCATACAGGCGATCATCGGCACCGATTTGTTCTCGGCCGAGATCTATTTCCTGACCCAGATCCCGGCGCGGGTCGATCCTTACGAGGTGGGATCGGTGCTGGCGATGGCCTTCGGCCTGTCCTTCCTCGCCACCATTTATCCCGCGTGGCGGGCGGCGCGGCTCGATCCGGTCGAGGCCCTGCGTTATGAGTGAGCGTTATGAGTGAGCCGGCGCTGGCGCTGAAGCGCGTCGAGCGCATTTTCAAGCAGGCGGGCGGGAACCTGCCGGTGTTGCGCGGCGCGTCGCTCGCGTTGAATCCCGGCGAGATCGTGGCCCTGGTTGGCCCGTCGGGCGCGGGCAAGTCCACATTACTGCATGTGGCGGGGCTGCTGGAACGGCCGGACGGCGGCCAGGTGCTGCTCGACGGCCGCGATTGCGGCAAGATGGGCGACGAGGAACGCACGCTGATCCGCCGCGGCCGGATCGGCTTCGTCTATCAGTTCCACCACCTGCTGCCGGAATTCTCGGCGGTGGAGAATGTCATGCTGCCGCAGATGATCGCCGGCGTTCCGCGTGAAACCGCGCGCGCCCGCGCCATGGAGCTGTTGGGGCAGGTGGGCTTGACCGCGCGCGCCGAGCACCGCCCGGCGCGGCTTTCCGGCGGCGAGCAGCAGCGCGTGGCCTTGGTCCGCGCGCTCGCCAACAAGCCCCGGCTGCTTCTGGGCGACGAGCCGACCGGCAATCTCGACCACGCGACATCCGATGAGGTGATGGGCGTGCTGCTGAAATTGGTGCGCGGCACCGGCCTGGTCGCGCTCATCGCCACGCATAATCTCGATTTGGCCCGGCGCCTGGACCGCGTGCTCAAGATCGAGGACGGCGTCATCGTCGCCGGCTGATTGTTCTCCGGCGCTCAGTCGGCGAGGCCGAGGAAAACAAGAACGGCGCGATCCAGTTGCAGGATGTCTTTATCGTCCAGACGCCCGATCCGGGCGCCGACTTTCGTCCTGGGAATGGTCGTGATCTTGTCCACCATGATGCGAGAATTTTGTCTTAATCCGTTGCCGGCGCTCGGCGCGACCGCCAGCCGCACCAGCGGCGCAACGGCCGGATCCGTCGTGAACGGACAGACCGTGACGGAATCGGTCTCGTACCGGTCGGATTGCAGGATGACGACCGGCCGAGGTTTGCCTCCGTAGTCAGGCCCGCCCGCGGCGGTCCAAATCTCGCCGCGGATCATTAGAACTTGATCTCGGAGATTGCGTTCACGAAGGCCTGATCTTCCGCCGCATGAGGACTCTCTGCAACCAAGCGGCTTTGCCGGTGCGCCTCGGCCGCGAATTCCGGCGAGCGGGTATCGGGCACCCAAATCTGGATGAGGCGAAACCCCTTGGCGCGCAGGCGCGCGCGATGGCTGCGGACCTTGTCGCGCGACGAGGCACGCTTCGGCCGTTGCGGCTTCGACTTCGATACGAACGGCATGGCCGGTTCTCTCCGTGGGTTACATGTAACCTAGTATGGTCCGGCCTCACGTGCAAGGGCGATACCCAACCCTGCGCTTGACAGCAAGCTATGGATGTACGCATATACATACGCATCCTACATACATGCGTACAGGAGGCTAGAAATGGCCAGCGAAGCCCAGATTTCGGCGAACCGGCGCAACGCCGTCCAAAGCACCGGGCCCAAGACGGCGGCAGGCAAGGCGGTGGCCAGCCGGAACGCGCAACGCCACGGCCTCACGGCGCAGCCGGTAATCCTGTTCGACGAGCAGGCGCGGGATTTCACGCAATTCCATGACGGGCTGCGCGCGGCGCTCGATCCGGCCGATGCGGCCGAGGAGGAGCTGGTCGAGCGCATCGTGATTTGCGCCTGGCGGCTGCGGCGCGCCTGGCGCGCCGAAACCTCGATCATCAATAATGCCGCCAGGGAGACCCGCGAACACGACATCGAGCCCTCGCTCGGCGGGTCGTTCTGCCGCGTCTCGGCGGCAATGGTGATGCTGTCGCGCTACGAGACGGCGCTCGACCGTTCGCTGCGCCGCGCCCATGCCCAGCTGGAGCGGCGCCAGGCGCGCCGCCGCGGCGAGACGGTGCTGGCGCCGATTTCCATCGAGGTGGACGGACTCGACGGGATCGCCGGTGACGACTCGCCGCAAGGCAAACCTGAAAACTGCCAAACGAAGCCAATTTTCCCCGGACTCCCGCCCGGCGGCGGCAATGGCAAGGCCTGAAGACTTGCTTTGAAGGCAGCGCCTGCTGTGACAAGCTGATCCCCCATGAATCCTCCCGATTTCATCCATCTGCGCGCGCACTCGGCCTATTCGCTGTCGGCGGGCGCGATCAAGATCAAGGACTTGATCGAACTGTGCCACCGCCACGCCATGCCGGCGGTGGCCATGACCGATTCGGGCAATCTCTTCGGCGCGCTGGAATTCGCGATCGCGGCCGCCGAATCGGGGGTGCAGCCGATCATCGGCTGCGAGCTGGGCCTCAGGCGCGTGGAAAGCGAAACCCATGGCCGCATCACCGCGCGCATCGGCCCGGCGCTGTCGCCCGATCCGGTGGTGCTGCTGGTACAAAATCCGAGGGGCTATCGGAATCTTTTAAAGCTGGTGAGCAAATCGCACATCGAGACCGGCGCCGGCGAGGCGCCGCAGGTCGATATCGGCGCGCTTGAGGGAATGAGCGAGGGCTTGATCTGCCTCTCCGGGGGCCCAGGCGGTCCGGTCGGGCGGCTCCTGAACGAGGGTCAGGCCAATGCGGCGCAGGCCATGCTGAAGCGCCTCGCCGATATTTTCCCCGGCCGGTTCTATGTCGAGCTGATGCGCCACAATATCCCCGCCGAGGACCGCATCGAAGCGGCGCTGGTCGAGCTTGCCTACCAACACAACCTGCCGCTGCTGGCCACCAATGACGTCTATTTCGCCAAGCGCGAGGATTATGCGGCGCATGACGTGTTGCTGTGCATCGCCCAGGGCACGACCATCGGCGATCCCAACCGCCGCCGCCTGACGCCCGAGCATTATTTCAAATCGGGCAAGGAAATGCGCATCGCCTTCGCCGATCTGCCCGAGGCCTGCGACAACACGGTGACGGTGGCGCAGCGTTGCGCCTTCATGCCCGAGGCGCATGAGCCGATCCTGCCGCCCTTCAAAAGCGATTCGGGCTTGCCCGAAGCCGAGGAGCTCAAGGCCGCATCGCTCGCCGGTCTGGCGCGGCGGCTCGAAACCCATGTCTTCCAGCCCGGAATGGACGAATCCCAGCGCGAACAAGCGGCGCGGCCTTATCGCGAGCGGCTGCAATTCGAGCTCGACACCATCATCCCCATGGGTTTCGCGGGCTATTTCCTGATCGTCGCCGAATTCATCCAATGGGCCAAATCCCAGGGCATACCGGTGGGTCCCGGGCGCGGCTCGGGCGCGGGCTCGGTGGTGGCCTGGGCGCTCACCATCACCGATCTCGATCCCTTGCGCTTCGGCCTGCTGTTCGAACGCTTCCTCAATCCCGAGCGCGTGTCGATGCCCGATTTCGACATCGATTTCTGCCAGGACCGGCGCGACGAGGTCATCCACCACGTCCAGGCGCGCTACGGCAGCGACCGGGTGGCGCAGATCATCACCTTCGGCAAGCTCCAGGCGCGCGCGGTGCTGCGCGACGTCGGCCGCGTCCTCGGCATGCCGTACGGCCAGGTCGACCGCATCTGCAAGCTGGTGCCCAACAATCCGGCGGCGCCGGTGACGCTGCAACAGGCGATCGACGCCGAGCCCGCCTTGCAGCAGATGCGCGCGGAAGACGAGACCGTGGACCGGCTCATGACCATCGCGCTCGAATTGGAAGGGCTTTACCGCCACGCCTCGACCCACGCGGCGGGCGTGGTCATCGGCGACCGGCCCTTGGACGAGCTGGTGCCGCTCTACCGCGATCCGCGCTCCTCCATGCATGTGACGCAGTTCAGCATGAAATACGTCGAGGCCGCCGGGCTGGTTAAGTTCGATTTCCTGGGCTTGAAGACGCTCACCGTGCTGGCCCGCGCGCGCGACCTGCTGGAAACGCGCGGGATCAAGCTCGACCTCGATCATCTGCCGCTCGACGACGCCAACACTTATGCGCTCCTGGGCCGCGGCGACACGGTGGGCGTGTTCCAGCTCGAAGGCGCCGGCATGCGCGACATGTTGCGCAAACTCCGCCCCGACCGCTTCGAGGACATCATCGCCGTGGTGGCGCTCTACCGCCCCGGCCCGATGGAGAACATCCCGCGCTACATCGCGGTGAAGCACGGGCAGGAACGCCCCGAATACATGCATCCCTCGCTCGAGCCCATCCTCGAGGAAACCCACGGCATCATCATCTACCAGGAACAGGTGATGGAGATCGCCAAGGTGCTGTCGGGCTATTCGCTGGGATCGGCCGACCTGCTGCGCCGCGCCATGGGCAAGAAGATCAAGTCCGAGATGGAAGCGCAGCGCCGGCAGTTCATCGACGGCGCCAAGGCGCATGGCGTCGCCGGCGGCCTGGCCGAGCACATCTTCGAGCAGGTGGCGAAATTCGCCGGCTACGGTTTCAACAAATCCCATGCCGCGGCCTATGCGCTGGTGGCCTATCAAACGGCCTATCTCAAGGCCAATCACCCGGTCGAATTCGTCGCCGCCTCCATGACCCTCGATCTCGGCAACACCGACAAGCTCAACGTCTTCCGCCAGGAATGCGCCCGGCTCGGCATCAAGATTCTTCCCCCCGACATCAACCGCTCCGATGCCGTCTTCTCGGTCGAGGAAACGCCGCAGGGTCCCGCCATCCGCTACGCCCTGGCCGCGGTCAAGGGCGTGGGCGCCTTGGCCATGAAAGCGACGGTGGCGGAGCGCAAGGCCAACGGCCCGTTCAAGGATCTGTTCGATTTCGCTCGCCGGCTCGATCCCAAGAGCTTCAACCGCCGCCAGTTCGAGAGCCTGATCAAGGCCGGCGCCTTCGACGCGCTGAACGCCAACCGGGCGCAGAGCTTCGCGGCGATCGAGATGCTGCTGCGCCACGCCGCGGCGTCGGCCGACGACCGCGGCAGCGGCCAGGTCAGCCTGTTCGCCGGCGCTGCTTCGGGGCAGGGACCGACGCCCGCCTTGCCGGCCACGGTTGACTGGCCCACGGCCGAGCGGCTGCAAAAGGAATTCGAGGCCATCGGCTTCTATCTGTCGAGCCATCCGCTCGACGCCTATGCCAAGAGCCTGGCGCGGCTCGGGATATCCTCCTATGCCGAGCTGCCGCGGCGCCTCGCGGGCGGCGGCGGCACGCGCCATCGGCTCGCCGGGGTGGTGATCGGCAGCAAGGAGCGCACCTCTTCGCGCGGCAGCCGCTTCGCCTTCATCCAGCTGTCCGACATGAGCGGCGTCTACGAGGTGATGGCCTTCGCCGAAGTGCTGCGCGACAGCCGCGCGCTGCTGGAATCGGGCCAGCCGCTGCTGGTGACGGCCGATGTGCGCACCGAAGGCGATACCATGCGCCTCACCGCGCAGCGTTTCGAGGCGCTGGACAAGGTCGCTTCCACCGCCGTGGCCGGGCTCAAGGTGGTGCTGAGCGCGGACGCGGACCTCGCGCCGCTCAAGGCGATGATGGCGGGCGAAGGCGGCGGGCGCGGCCGGGTGAGCGTGGTGGTGCCGCTCAAATCCCAGCGCGAGGTCGAGATCGCGCTGCCGGGCGGCTTCAAGGTGACGTCGCGCCTGACCGCCGCGGTGGCGGCCATTCCCGGCGTGATCGAGGCCCAGGAAATCTGAGGGGGTTTTTTAATCCGCGATCCGGTTTCGTCGCCCGGCTTTACGCGCCGATTTCGTCCCAGACAAGAAGTCCGACGCTTTATTAATGAACTCGTTCTTCACTTGACATGGTGTGTTAACTATTATGGTCTTTGAATTCTATATTTCTCCTTGATTGAAGTTTTTTGTTCTTGCATTAGGATTACTTCGGTTTATATTAACCCAACGACAATAACCTTAACGGCGCCGCCACAAGACGCCGAATTCAGCGGGGGTTTGGTTCCGATGGCTGGCCGCAACACTGGCATGCAAAGCCGCCCGGGATGGGTGCTCGAACCCGATCTCGATCCGGTCGACGAGCAGTTGCGCCGCCGCCGCTGGCGCATCCTGCGGGCCGTGCTGCCGATGGGCCACGGGCTCGATCCCTTGCCGACCTGGGTCAAGACGCCGGAGCAATTCATCGGCTGGCTGATCGGCCGCTTGAGCCCGGCGGGTCTCAGGACCTATTTCGAGGATATCGAGGGGATCGCCAAGCAGACCTGCGACCTCGAGCTGCTGCGCCTGGCGCGCCGCTATCAGGGCCAGCGCTAAGGCCGGGCCTATCCGCCCGCGCGCCGCGTCTTGGCGCTTGAGTCAAGGCGCCGGACTTCTCTAAGCTTGGACCATGAATCCGCAGATTCTCCGCCAAGCCAAGTTTTCGGTGGGCCAGATCGTCCGCCACCGGCTCTTTCCGTTCCGCGGCGTCATCTATGACGTCGACCCGACCTTCAGCAATACCGAGGAATGGTATCAGTCGATTCCGGCCGAACGCCGGCCATCGAAGGACCAGCCCTTCTATCACCTGCTGGCGCAGAACGCCCAGGGCGGCCCCTACGAAGCCTATGTCTCGGAGCAGAACCTGCTGCCCGATGCCGAGAACGGCCCGGTGGTCCATCCGATGATCGACGTCATGTTCGAGAAGATCACGGGCGACCACTATGTGCTGCGCCCGCAACGCCGGCAGTAGCCCCGCCGGTTCTAGTCGCGCTTCCAGGTGAAGACCGAGGACACGGCGTAGTTCCACACCGAACCCACGATCACGCCGGCAACGCCGGCCAGCCACCAGATCTGCCGCCAATTGTAGAAGAAGGCGGCGAGGCCGACATTGGCCACCGCGCCCACCGAGCAGATGAGGTAGAAGGAGAGCAAACCGCGAATCAGACGCAGCCCCTTCAGGCGCTGGTCGCGATAGGTGAAGAGGTTGTTGAGGAAGAAGTTCGAGGTCATCGCCACCATGGTGGCGACGGTTTGCGCCACGATGAAGCTGAACCCGACGAGAGTAAGGCCGGTCCACAGAGTCGCCAGGTGAACGATCAGGCCCAGGCCGCCGATCAGGGCGAAGAGCGCGAAGCGCACCGGGATGACGTGCCCCACCAGCTTGTCGGCCAGGAGCATGCCGAATTCCCATGCCACCATGGTGTCGAGCTTGCTTTCGCCGTAACGCCGCTGGCGGAATTCATAAGGCAGTTCCTTGAAGCGCGGCAGTTCCGGCGAGGAGGCCATCAGGTCGAGCAGGATCTTGAAGCCCTGGCCCGACAATTTGCGCATCGCGCGCTCGAAGACCTCGCGCTTCAGCATGAAGAAGCCGCTCATCGGGTCGGCGATCTCGGCCTTGCAGATCATGCGCGAGAGCTTGGTGGCGAGGCCGCTGATGTTGGCCCGCGTGCTGTCCCATTGGCCGATGCCGCCGCCGTCGACATAACGCGAACCGATCACCAGATCGTAGGATTCATCGCGCAAAGTCGACAACATTGCCGGCAGGAGGGTTTCATCGTGCTGCAGATCGGCGTCCATCACCGCGACATAAGGCGAGGTCGAAGCCAGGATGCCTTCGATGCAGGCAGTGCTGAGGCCGCGCCGCCCGATGCGATGCAGGCAACGCACGCGCGGGTCGATCCGGCCGATCTCACGCACTTCCTCGGGCGTGCCGTCGCGGGAATCATCGTCGACGAAGATCACTTCCCAGCGCGTGCCGGCGAGCGCCAACTCGAGCCGTTCCAAGAGCGGCGCGATGTTCTCGCGCTCGTTGAGCGTCGGGATCACCAGGGTGAGTTCGGGCGCCTTGGCGGCCACGATCCACGGCTCGGTCCTGTGCGCGAGGGCTTCGCTCATGACGCGGTGTTTCTCCTTATTCTCCAATACCTTATTCCCCGGGTTGGCGACAAGAACAATGCGTGACTCCAGCGTGTCAAATCGTCCGTTCTGTCGTAGGATCGCCGCCGCCAATCAAAAGGACTCGCCGCAGCCATGGCCAAACGCGCGTTGATCACCGGAATCACCGGCCAGGACGGCGCTTATTTAACCGAATTCCTGTTAGGAAAAGGTTACGAAGTCCATGGCATGCTGCGCCGGTCGAGCCTGTTCAACACCGACCGGATCGACCACCTCTACCACGACCCCCATGTTTCGGGCGCCAATCTCAGCTTGCATTACGGCGACCTGACGGACGCCACGGCGCTGCGCCGGGTATTCGAAGGGGTGCAGCCGGACGAGGTCTATAACCTCGGCGCGCAAAGCCATGTGAAGGTGTCGTTCGAGATTCCCGAATACACCGCCGATGTCGACGCGCTCGGCACCTTGCGCCTGCTCGAGACCATGCGCGATCACGTCGCCCACGGCAATCGCAAGTTGCGGCTTTACCAGGCGGGCTCTTCCGAGATGTTCGGCGCGGCCAAGCCGCCGCAGAACGAGCAGACGCCGTTTTACCCTCGCAGCCCTTATGCCGTGAGCAAGGTGGCGGCGCATTGGTACGCGGTCAATTACCGCGAGGCCTACGGCCTGTTCATCGCCAACGGCATCCTGTTCAACCATGAAAGCCCGAAGCGGGGCGAAACCTTCGTTTCCCGCAAGGTGACCCGCGCGGTCGGACGCATCAAGGAAGGGCTGCAAGACAAACTCTTTCTCGGCAATCTCGATGCCCGGCGCGACTGGGGCTTCGCCGGCGATTACGTCGAGGCGATGTGGCTGATGCTGCAACAGGACAAGGCCGAGGACTACGTCATTGCCACCGGGCAATCCCACAGCGTGCGCGAACTGGCTGAAATCGCCTTCGCCGCCGCCGGGCTCGACTGGAAGAAGCATGTCGAGATCGACAAGCGCTACTTGCGGCCCACCGAAGTGGACGCGTTGCAGGGCGATTCGTCCAAGGCGCAGAAGCAGTTCGGCTGGCACGCGCGCGTCGGCTTCAAGGACTTGATCGAGATGATGGTGAAGCACGATCTCGATCTGGCGCGGCGCGAAAAGACGCTCAAGCAAGCAGGCTATGACGGGCCGGCGCGCGGCGCCGCTTCGGCCGGGGTTTGAGCTTGGCCAGTCCCAAACCAGCGGCCAAAGCCGTGCCGGTGATATTTCCGCTGGCCGGGCGGCGCGTCGCCGTGGCCGGCTCGGGCGGCATGGTCGGCGGCGCGCTGGTGCGGCGCCTCGGCAGCCAGCATTGCGAGGTGCTGGACTTGAAGCGCGGCGATGCCGATATGCGCCGCCAGGCGGATGTGGAGGCCTGGATCAAGAAGGCCAAGCCCGACGTGATCTTCATCGCCGCGGCGACGGTGGGCGGCATTCTCGCCAATTCGACCCGGCCGGCGGAATTCCTCTACGACAATCTGATGATCGCCGCCAATCTGATCGAGGCGGCGCGGCAGCAAGGCGTCAAGAAAGTGATGTTCTTGGGCTCCTCCTGCATCTATCCGCGCTTGGCCGAACAGCCGATGGTCGAGGAGGCGCTCCTCACCGGGCCGCTGGAGCCGAGTAATGAATGGTACGCCGTGGCCAAGATCGCCGGCTTGAAGCTGTGCGCGGCCTATCGCCGGCAATGGGGCTGCGATTTCATCTCGGCCCAGCCGACCAATCTCTACGGTCCCGGCGACAGCTTCGATTTGCAGGCGAGCCACGTCATTCCTGCGCTGATGCTCAAATGCCACCGCGCCAAGCAGGACAATGCCCCGAGCGTCGAAATCTGGGGCACCGGCAAGCCGCGGCGCGAATTCCTCCATGTCGACGATCTGGCCGACGCGCTGGTGTTCCTGATGGAGCGCTATACCGGCGAGAGCCACGTCAACGTCGGCTGGGGCCAGGATGTCACGATCTCCGAGCTGGCCAAGCTGGTGGCCGGCGTGGTCGGGTTCAAGGGCGCGTTCCGCTTCGACAAATCCAAACCCGATGGCTCGCCGCAAAAGCTTTTGGACGTGGCCAAGATGGACGCCATGGGCTGGCGGCCGCGCATCCATTTAAAAGAAGGACTGGCCGACACTTATCGCTGGTTCCTCGAGCACGCGGCATGAACGGGCGGGGCCGATGAGCCAGGGTACCGTCCGCCGCAAGGACAAGGAGATGAGCCGGCAGGAGGTCGAAGACCTGCTCGGCCGCGCCACGCTGGCGCATTTCGGCACGGTGGGCGCGGACGGCCAGCCTTATGTGGTGCCCAATCTGTTCGTCTATGCCGAGGGCAAGGTCTATCTCCACACGACATCCGCCTCCGGCCACTTCAAGCAGAATATCGGGCAGAACCCGCGCATCTCCTTCGAGACCGCCGAAATGGGACAGGTCTTCCCCTATGGCGAGTTCGAATGCGACACCACGGTGAGCTATGCCAGCGTGGTGGGATTCGGCTCGGTGCGCATCGAAACCGACCGCGCGGCCAAGGCGCTGTTCTTCGACCGCTTCATGGCCAAATACGCCGATCCCAAATGGCAAGCCAGGCCCAAGGGATTCTATCCGCGGCTCGACGAGGTGACGATCTACGTCATCGAGGTGGCGAATCTTTCCGGCAAGAAGGGCCCGCTGCCCGGATTGTCCGATCAATGGCCCTCTAAGAACATGACCAAGTCGCCCGGCGTCAAGGCGCCGGCCAAGGCGCCCGAGGGACATTGAGAAGCTAGGCGCCTTTCCGGCCGCTGGCGTGAATCGCGCGCCACAGCCGCTCGGGCGTGGCCGGCATCTCGAAGTGCCTTATGCCCAAGGGCGTGAGCGCGTCGTTGACCGCGTTCATCACCGCCGGCAGCGCGCCGACGCAGCCGGCTTCGCCCGCGCCCTTGATGCCGAGCGGGTTGGTCTTGGCGGGAACGTCGTTATTGCCGACGGCAAGGGGCGGGAAATCCCCGGCGCGCGGCATGCAATAATCCATGAACGAGCCGCTCAGGAGCTGGCCGCTTTCCTTGTCATAGACCATGTTCTCGCACAGCGCCTGGCCCGCGCCCTGGGCGATGCCGCCATGGATCTGGCCCTTCAGCAGCAGCGGATTGACCACCACGCCGACATCGTCCACCACCGCATAGCGCACGATCCGGGCCACGCCGGTATCGGGGTCGATCTCGACCTCGCAGAGGTGGCAGCCATTGGGGAAAGTGCCGGCGGGCGGGCGGTAGACGGCGTTGGCGCTCAGGCCCATCTCGATCTCGGGCGGCATGCGCTGCATGTTGTAGGAGGCCTTGGCGACCGCGATCAGGTCGATCGACTTGTCCGTGCCGGCGACCGTGAACTTGCCGTCGGCGAATTCGATGTCGAGCGCCGAGGCTTCGAGCAGATGCCCCGCGATCTTCTTGCCTTTTTCGATGACTCGATCAGCGGCGAGTTTTAACGCCCCGCCGCCGACCGACAGCGAGCGCGAGCCGAACGTGCCCCGGCCGTGGAACACCTTGTCGGTGTCGCCGTAGATCAGGGTCACCTGGCCGGGTTCGAGGCCGAGAAAGTGAAAGGCCAATTGCCGGAAGGCGGTCTCGTGGCCCTGGCCGTGGCTGTGCGTGCCGAGCAGGAATGTGGCGCCGCCGGTGGCGTCGAAGCGGATTTCCATGGCCTCTTCGAAGGGCGCCGCCGCCGGCCCGCCCGCCACCTCGATCACCGAGGCGATCCCCACGCCGTAGAGCTTGCCCGCCTTGCGCGCCGATTCCTTCCGCGCCGCGGCGCCTTTCCAGTCGCCGAGCTCGAGCGCCAAATCCATGGTCTTCTCGAATTCGCCGCTGTCATAGGTGAACACCAGCCCGGTCTTGTAGGGCATGGCAGAGGGCGGAATCATGTTGCGGCGGCGCAGCTCGGCGCGGTCGAGCTTCAATTCGGCGGCGGCGATGTCGATGATGCGCTCGATGCAGTAAGAAGCCTCGGGCCGTCCCGCGCCGCGATAGGGGCAGGTGGCGTTGGTGTTGGAGAACACCCCGGTCACCTTCACATGGATCGCGGGGGTGGTGTAAGGCCCGGCCAATCCGCCGACATTGCCCACCGGCACGTGCAGCCCGTTGGAGGCGAGATAGGCGCCGAGATTGGCGATGGTCTCGACATTGAGCGCCAGGAACTTGCCGTTCCCGTCGAGCGCCAGCGAAACCTCGGATACGTTGTCGCGCGCATGATGGTCGCCGATGAAGGATTCGCCGCGTTCGGCGATCCATTTCACCGGCCGTCCAACCTTCTTCGCCGCCCATAGCACCAAAGCGTATTCGGGAAAGGCGCTGCCCTTCATGCCGAAGCCGCCGCCGACATCGGGCGAGATCAGGCGGAATTTGCTGGCCGGCAGCTTGAACACCTGGTCGGCGAGATCGGCGCGCATCGCATGCGGCGCCTGCAGCCCGGCATGGAGAATGTAGCGTTCCTCGCGCGTGTCGTAGAGCCCGAGCGCGGTGCGCGCCTCCATCGGGTTGACCGCGACGCGGTTGATGACGAAGCGTTCCTTGATCACGTGCTTGGCCTGGACGAAGGCCGCCTTCACCTTCTCCTCGTTGCCGACATGCTCGACGAAGCAGATATTGCCGGGCGATTCGTCCCACACATTGGGCGTCCCCGGCGCCAGTGTTCCGGCGGTGTCGGTGACCGAGGGCAGGGATTCGTATTCCACCTCGATCAGCTCGGCCGCGTCCTTGGCCTGGGCGAGGGTTTCCGCGATCACGGCAACCACCGGATCGCCGACATGCCGCACCCGGTCGAGCGCCAGGATGCGGTAGGGCGTGGAGAAATTCGGGCTGCCGTCCGGCCGCTTGCGCGAGACCCGGGCGCGCAACGTGCCGAGCTTGTCGGCCTCGGCGTCCTTGCCGGTGAGCACGGCGAGCACGCCGGGCAGGGCTTCGGCCGCCTTGGTGTCGATGCGCTTGATGCCCGCCGCGGCATGGGGCGAGCGCAGCACATAGAGATACGCCTGGCGCGGCAAGACGATGTCGTCGACATAGCGACCGCGCCCGCGCAACAGCTGCAAATCCTCGGTGCGCGGCACCGGCCTGCCGAGATCGAATTCACGCATGGACCGGGAAAATCCTCTAAAACCGGCACGGGAAGGCCCGCGATCCTGCCCTTTCGGTCCTGCCCCTGTCTAGGTGTCGCGTGGCATAATCGATCGAGGGGGCCGATTGACAGGCTCCGTGCCAGCCGTGAAAGTCGCCCATGCCTATGGGGAGGAAATCAAGAATGCACGGATACCGTCGGGCCGCCGTGGCGTGCGCGCTGGCCGCGAAGAAGATCGACCTCGGCGCGTTCGTCATGCCGTTCGCCTATATCGGCCACCAGCAGGGGGCGATCCGCACGCTCTTCACCATCCGGGATTCGATGGGCGAGACCCAGGCGACGCTGATGGCGGCGCGCGCGCCCTTCATCGCCGCGCATCGCGCGGCGTTGGTCGATTTCTTCGAGGACACGCAGATCGCGCTGCACTGGTTCTACGATCCCAGGAACCGCGACGCGGTCCTTGCCATGCTGGCGGGCTTCACCAAGGAGCCGAAATCGGATTTTTCGCCCTGGCTGTTCGTCAAGGGGCAGGACTATTACCGCGATCTCGACGCGCGGCCCAATCTCAAGGCGCTGCAAAACAACATCAACACCCAGAAGCAGCTGGGATTCCTCGACATCGACATCGACGTGAAGAAATATTCCGACCTGTCATTGGTCGACGAGGCCGCCAAGCAACATCATTGATATCGTTTGCCTATTTTCGCGTCACGGCGACGTTACGGCCGGTTGACAGGGACCCTTGCAGCCGCGAAAGTCGGCGAAAGCGGCGCGAATTCGGGTCGCCGCGTGGGAGGGAGGAAGATAAAAAATGTGCAAGAAACGCCTGACGGCGGCGTTGGCCGCCTTGGCTTTTAGTCTCGCCGCCGGAACGGTTTTATTCTCGGCCGCGCTCTGGACGAGTCCCGCCGCGCGCGCGGACGAACCGCTGAAGCTGCGCATCGCCTGGGCGGTGATCCCGGGCCAGCTCACCGCCGTGCTGTTCGACAACAAGGACATCCTCAAGCATTACGGCCAGAGCTATACGGTCGAACTCCAGCATTTCCGCGGCAGCACGCCGGAGCTGACGGCGCTGGCCACCGGCGACATCGATCTCGCTTCGCTCGCCTTCTCCTCCTTCGGCCTTGCCATCCAGAACGCACACATGGACGATCTGCGCGCCGTCGCCGATCTCTACCAGGACGGCATTCCGGGCTATTACTCGAGCGAATACATGGTCCGCGCCGACAGCGGCATCAAACGCGTCGAGGACCTGAAGGGCAAGATTGTCGCCACCAACGCCATCGGCGGCGCGGTGGACATCGCCTCGAAGGCGATGCTGCTGAAGCACGGGCTCCAGGACAAGCGCGACTACCAGGTGGTCGAGGTGGAATTCCCCAACATGCTGTCGGCGATCGAGTCGAAGAAGATCGACCTCGCCACCATGATCATGCCGTTTTCGATCGAAGCCCACAAACAGGGCAATCTCAAGGCGCTCTTCACCGTGGGCCAGGCGATGGGCGAAGCCCAGACCACGCTCTTGACCGCGCGCGCGCCGTTCATCGCCGCGCATCGCGCCGTTCTGGTCGATTTCTTCGAGGATTGGATACGCGCATTGCACTGGTTCTACGATCCCAAGAACCGCGACGCGGCGATCAAGATCATCGCCGATTTCACCAAGAAGCAGCCGAGCGAATATTCCGACTGGCTCTTCACCAAGAAGGACAACTTCCGCAACCTCAACGCCATGCCGAACCTGAAAGCGTTGCAGAGCAACCTCCAGGTCCAGAAGCAACTGGGCTTCCTCAATATCGATATCGACGTTGGCAAGTATTCCGACGTGTCCATCGTCACCGAGGCCGCAAAAAGGCTGCACTGACCGGCATGGATGGCACCAGGATGGCAACGGGTATCCAATTCAACGCGGTACACCACACCTACCGCCCGCCGCGCGGCAAGCCGGTGCTGGCGCTGGACGGCGTCTCGCTCGAGGTCAAGGACCGCGAATTCATGGCGCTGCTCGGCCCCTCGGGCTGCGGCAAGAGCACGCTGCTTTATCTCCTCGGCGGCTTCCTGCCGGTCGAGAGCGGCGAAATCTCGGTCGACGGCAAGAAAGTGCAGGGCCCCGGCACGGACCGCGGCATCGTGTTCCAGCACTTCGCGCTCTTTCCCTGGAAAACGGTGCGGCAGAACGTGCTCTACGGCCTGGAGAAGCAGCACGTGGCCCGGCCCGAGCGCGCGCGCCGCGCCCAGGCGATGATCGAGCTGGTGCATTTGAACGGGTTCGAGGACAGTTATCCCTCGCAGCTTTCCGGCGGCATGAAGCAGCGCGTGGCGATCGCGCGCACGCTCGCGGTGGAACCCGAAATCCTGCTGATGGACGAGCCCTTCGGCGCGCTCGACGCGCAGACCCGCGCGCTGATGCACGAGGAGTTGCTCGCCATCATGCGCCGATCGCCCAAGACGGTGGTGTTCGTCACTCATGACGTGCGCGAGGCGGTTTATCTCGCCGACCGCGTGGCGGTGATGTCGGCGCGGCCGGGACGGATCAAGGAGATCGTCGACACCAGGCTGCCCGGCGGCACCAACCCCGAAGTCCAGCAGAGTCCGGAATTCGCGCAGAAGGTCGAGCACCTTTGGCAATTGGTGCGCGACGAGGCGATCAAGGCCCAGGCCCAGGCCGGGCACGGATGATCTTCCGTTTTCTCATTCGCATCTTCCCCTTGGTTCTGCTCGCGGGCCTGTGGGAGATCGCGCCGCGCATCGGCTGGATCAATCCCGAGGTGCTGCCGCCGGCGAGCGCGGTGGCGAGCGCCTGGTACGGCCTGCTCATGTCGGGCGATCTCGTCACCAACGGCGTCTCTTCGCTCATCAATGTCTCGGCCGGGCTGGCGCTCGGGATCGTCGTCGGCATGGCGGCGGGCGTGCTGATGGCGTGGTACCCGGTGGTCGACGCCTTGGTCAGCCCGCTGATGAAAAGCCTTTATCCGATGCCGAAATCCGCGCTCATCCCGGTGATGATTTTGTGGTTCGGATTGGGCGCCGGCTCCAAGATCGCGTCCATATTCATGGGTTGCCTCTTGCCGGTGGTGTTGAGTTCCTATAACGGCGCGCGCGGCGTGGAGCAGACGCTGATCTGGTCGGCGCTGGGATTGGGCGCCTCGCGCCGGCGCGTGCTGTGGGAGGTGGTGGTGCCCGGCGCGCTGCCCGAGATCATGGCCGGCATCCGCAACGCGCTCGCGATATCCTTCATCCTGTTGGTGAGTTCCGAGTTCCTGGTCGGCCAGCGCGGCCTGGGCTATCTCATCTCCTTCCTCGGCGACGGCGGCGTCTACGACGCCATGTTCGCCGCCGTGCTGACGGTGGCGGCGATCGGCTTCTTCGCCGACCGGGTTTACCTCTTTTTCATGCAGCGCACGCTGCAATGGCGCGAATGAGCGAGAATCCCGGATATTCCGCCGGCGAATACGGCCTGATGGCGCTGCGCGTCGGCTCGATCGTGGCGGTGTTGGGCGCCTGGCAGATCACCGCCATGGCGCACGTCTTCTCCGATTTCCTGCTGCCGCCGCTTTCCACGGTGGTGATGCGACTGTTGCATGATCTCGGTCCCAGCAGCATGACGCAACTGATGGAAGATTTGAAATCAGGCAACCTCTTGGGACTTCTTGGAGACATATTTTCAGGAGAGCTCCCACGCGGCATCGGCCTGACCCTGGTACGCACCTTCATCGGCTTCGTGATGGCGGCGGCGGGGGGCGTCGCCATCGGCGTCGCCATCGCCCGCGTGCCACTGGCGCGCTGGTTCTTCGATCCGCTGGTTTCGGTCGGGCTGCCCATGCCCAAGGTCGCCTTCCTGCCGATCTTCATGCTGTGGTTCGGCGTGTTCGACGTCTCGAAAGTGCTGATGATCGCCTTTTCCGCGGTCTTCCCGGTGATCGTCGAAGCCTGGGCCGGGACGCAGAACATCGACAAATATATGTCCTGGTCGGCGCTGAGCCTGGGCGTAGGCCCACGGCGGTTTTTGTGGGAGATCGCGCTGCCGGCGGCGCTGCCGCAGGTCTTCACCGGGCTTCAGGTGGCGCTGCCGATTTCGCTCATCGTCGCCATCATCTGCGAGATGCAGATGGGTGGGCAGGGGCTCGGCGGCTCGATCATGACCGACATGCGCTTCGCCGATTCGCCGGGCGTGTTCTCCGGCATCGTCGCCATCGCCCTAGTCGGCATGGTGCTGGTCAAGGCAATGGAGCTGGTGCGCCGCCGCCTGCTGATCTGGCACCAGGAGACGCAGGCCGAGTGAGGCCGCTTTAAGGGCCCGGCGGCTTAGTTAGCCCAGCACCGCGCCCGGTTCTATTCCCGCCTCGCCGGCGGAGATTTTCTTGTCCTGGTCGAAGCGGCAGCGCCGCACCTCGATGAATCCCCCTTGCGCATAGACCGAAAAGCCTTCCGGCCCGGAAGCCGTGACCTGGCCGAGGCGCAAGCCCTTGACCGCGCCGAAACTGCGGGCGAGCTTCTTGCGCGCGTCGAACAGATGCAGCCGCTTGCCCTTGAAACTGGTCCAGGCGCCGGGCGCGGGATCGCAGCCGCGGATCAGGTCGTAGATGCGGTCGATCGGACCGGCCCAGTTGATGCGCGATTCCGCCTGGCGCACCCAGCCTTCATAGGTCGCCTGGGTCTCGTCCTGCGGGGTCTCGCGGGCCTTGCCCTTGACCACCGCCTCCGCCGCCTCGATCAGCCCGGCCACGCCCATGTGGAAGATCTTGTCGAAATAGAGCGACCCCACGGTGTCGTCGGGGCCGATCTCGACCTCGCGCTGCAAAATCACCGGCCCTTCATCGAGCCCGTCGACCGGCCGCAAGATGGTGAAGCCGGTCTTGGTCTCGCCGTTGATGACCGCCCAGTTGATCGCCGCCGGGCCGCGATGCTTGGGCAACAGCGAAGGATGGAACAGCAGCATGCCGTGCTTCGGAATCCGGATGAAGGATTGCGGCACGAACTGGGTGACGAAGGCGAGAATGCCGATATCGGCCTTGAGTGCCTTGAGCGCTTCTGGCGCCTCGGTGGCGGAATAGCTCTGGAACTGGAACACCGGCAGGTGCTTTTCGACCGCGGCGAACTTCAGCGGATCGGGCTTGACGCCGGGCGTGTCGGGCAGCACGAAGACCCCGGCGACCTCGTCGCCGCGGCCGATAAACGCGTCCAGCACGGCCTTGCCGAAGGCCTGCTGGCCGATGATCACCACCCGCATGAAGCTCCCCCGAACCCCCAATCAAGCGACAAGATTTATCACGCGCGGGCCGCCGCGCTCAAATTAAAGCCGTCGGCGAGGCGTGAAAATGTCTCATGCGGCGCGTTCCAGCTTGCTAGCCGGGGCAGGGCCAGAAGCTCGGTTCCCCGGATGAAGCGCACGAGACTTTGCGCCGTGTCGGCCAGGGTGAGGCCGCTCTCCGGACTTTCGCAAACCACCACCGCCCTCAAGGCGAGACGCCGTCCGCGCAGCGCCGCGAGCGCGGTCAAGGCGTGGCTCTGCGCGCCGAGATAGCTGCCGGATACCAGCAATACGGGAATCCCGAGCTCGGCTATCCAGTCGAGAACCATGTGCTTTTCCGCAATGGGCGACATGACGCCGCCGACGCCCTCGATCAGCAGATCGCCCGGCCCATCGATCGCGGGGGCGATGGCGTCGCGGCAGAATTTCACTACGGCGGCGAAATCGACGCTCTTGCCCTCCCGCTTCGCCGCCAGGTCGGGCGCAAGCGGCGCGCGGAAGCGCCAGGGCGAAATGCGATCGAGTTCGGCCCGCCCAAGATCGCGGCCGAGCGCCGTCAGCAGCCGGCCGGGGTCGCTCTCCGCGCATGCTGATTCGTCGAAACCGCTGGCCAGCGGCTTGAGCGCCGCGACTGGCCGCAAGCGGCGGCGGAGTTCGGCGACGATGCCGCAGGTAACGAAGCTCTTGCCGATATCGGTTCCGGTCCCGGTGACGAACAGCGCGCTCATGGATGGACCAGGCCGCGAACCAGCACGGCAAGTTTCAGAATAGCATCGTCCGGATGAAGCGCGGTGAACGTCAGACGCAGCCGCGCCGTGCCCTCGGGCACGGTGGGCGGGCGGATGGCGACGGCGAGAAATCCCGCGCGTTCCAGCATCCGGGCCGCTTCGAGCGCGCGCGCCGTGTCACCGAGCACCACCGGGACAATCGGGCTTTGCGCCTCATCGAGCCCGGCTGCCGCGGTGAAGGCGCGGGCCTTGATCAGCGGTGCCGCGACCAGATCGCCGCCGCGCGCGATGATGTCGAGCGCGGCGATCGCGCCGGCCACCGAGGCGGGCGGCAATCCGGTGGAGTAGACGAAGCTGCGTGCCCGGTTCTTGACCAGATCGACGACATCGCGCGCGGCGCAGAGATAGCCGCCATAGCCGCCGGCCGCCTTGCTGAGCGTGCCCATCTGCAACGGCACTTCGGCCTTCCTGTCATGGGCGAAGGCCGAGCCGCGTCCGCCGCCGGTCACGCCCAGTCCGTGCGCGTCGTCGGCCAGCAGCCAGGCATCGTAGCGTTTGGCAAGGTCGCCGAGTTCGGGCAGCGGCGCCAGATCGCCGTCCATCGAGAACACGCCGTCGGTGGCGATGAGCGCGCGCCCGTGCCGCTTGCGGTGTTCATCGAGCAGACTCTCGGCGTGGGCGAGATCGTTGTGGCGGTAGACCTGCAGCTCGGCGCGCGACAGCTGCGCCCCGGCCCAGAGACAGGCATGGGACAATTCATCCACCAGCACGAGATCGTCCTCGCCGATGAGCGCCGGGATGATGCCGGCATTGGCGAGATAGCCCGAGCCGAAGACGCAAGCCGCCTCCGTTCCCTTGAGCCGGGCGAGGCGCGATTCCAGTTCGGCGTAAAGCGGATGGTTGCCGGTGATCAGCCGCGAGGCGCCGGCGCCCACGCCGAAGCGGCGGATCGCCTCGATCGCCGCCTCTTTCACCTCCGGATGCTGGCTCAGATTGAGATAATCGTTGCAGGAGAAGGACAAGAGCCGCTGGCCGTTGCGGATGACGGTAATGCCGTCCTCGCGCGCGGTCTCGGCCAGGCGGCGGCGCAATTGCCGGGCTTCGAGCGATGCCAGTTTTTCGGCGGCGAAACTATCGAGCGAGGGCAAGGTTGAGGCTTCCGCTTGACGGGGTGGGGATGTAGCGTTACCCCGGGCTCGCGCGAAAGCAAGGCTCAATCGTCCGCCACGGGGAGCGGCCAGGGGAGTGGAATGACTGCCGACGGCATAGACAGCGATATCCGGCACGATTGGACGGGCGAGCAGGTTCTGGCGCTTTTCGGCCTGCCTTTCGGCGAGCTGGTGTTCCGCGCGCAAGGCGTCCACCGCCGCCATTTCGCTCCGAACCAGGTGCAGCTTTCCACCTTGTTGTCGATCAAGACCGGCGGCTGCTCCGAGGATTGCGCCTATTGCCCGCAAAGCGCGCATTACGACACCGGCGTCGAGGCTACGAAGCTGATGAATCTCGAATCCGTGCTCGCCGAGGCGCGCGCCGCCAAGGCGCAGGGCGCGCAGCGCTTCTGCATGGGCGCGGCCTGGCGCGAGCCCAAGGAGCGCGATCTCGACATGGTCTGCGACATGGTTGAGGGTGTGAAGGCGCTGGGGCTCGAGACCTGCGCCACCCTCGGCATGCTTTCGGGACCCCAAGCCGAGCGGCTCAAAGCGGCCGGGCTCGATTACTACAATCACAATCTCGACACCTCGCCCGAATTCTACGGCCAGATCATCACCACCCGAATCTATCAGGACCGGCTCGACACGCTCGGCCATGTGCGCGCGGCGGGGATGAAGCTGTGTTGCGGCGGCATCGTCGGCATGGGCGAAAGCCGCGCCGACCGCGCCGGCATGATCGCCGCGCTGGCCTCTTTGCCGGAGCATCCCGAAAGCGTCCCGATCAACCTGCTGGTGCGGGTCGCGGGCACGCCCTTGGCCGATACCCAGGCGCTCGACGGGCTGGAATTCGTGCGCAGCATCGCGGTGGCGCGCATCTGCATGCCGGCTTCCATGGTGCGGCTGTCGGCGGGGCGCGAAGGCATGAGCGACGAATTGCAGGCGCTGTGTTTCCTCGCCGGCGCCAATTCCATCTTCTGCGGCGCGCGGCTTTTGACCACGCCCAATCCCGGCCGGGATCAGGACCGCGCCTTGATGGACAAGCTCGGCCTGTCGCCGATGGTGGAGTCCTAGGCATGGAAGGGCTGGGACGCGACCGGCCCTCCTGGCTCGAGGGTCTCGCGCATCTCTGGCTGCCCTATGCGCAGATGAAGACGGCGCCGCATCCGCTCGCCGTTTCGCGCACCGAGGGCTGCCGCATCCATCTTGCCGACGGGCGCGTGCTGATCGACGGCATTGCCTCGTGGTGGACCGCCTGCCACGGCTACAACCATCCGCATATCCGCGAAGCCGTCCGACGCCAGCTCGAAACCATGCCGCATGTGATGATGGCGGGTCTGGCGCATGAGCCGGCGGCGACCCTGGCGCGCCGCCTTGCGGTGCTGTTGCCGGGCGAACTCGATCACGTGTTCTTCTCGGATTCCGGCTCGGTCGCGGTCGAGATCGCGCTCAAGATGGCGGTACAGTTTTTCTCGAACCGCGGCCAGGGAAGGCGAACCAAATTCGCCTATTTCAAGGGCGGCTATCACGGCGATACGCTGGGCGCGATGGCGGTGAGCGACAAGGGCACCGGCTTCCAGGGCAGCTTTGCCGGCCTGCTGCCGTCGCAATTCCTGTTCGACCTGCCGCGCGACGAGAATAGCGACGCCGTGTTGGAGCAATTCCTGGATCGCCACGCGAACGAGATCGCAGGATTCATCGTCGAGCCGCTGGTGCAGGGCGCGGGCGGCATGGTGTTTCACCCGCCCGCCGTGTTGAAGCGCTTGCGCGATTTGGCCTCCCGGCACGACCTGCTGCTGATCTTCGACGAAATTTTCACCGGCTTCGGCAGAACCGGCAGCATGTTCGCTATGGAGGAGGCCGGGGTTTCGCCCGACATCGCGACCTTGTCCAAGGCGCTGACCGGCGGCGTGCTGCCGCTGGCGGCCACGATCGCCAGCCGCAGGGTCTATGAAGGCTTCCTGTCCGACGATCCGCAAGCGGCGCTGATGCACGGACCCACATTCATGGGCAACGCGCTGGCCTGCGCCGCCGCCAACGCCTCGCTCGATCTGTTCGAGCGCGAGCCGCGCCTCAAGCAAGTGGCGGCGATCGAACAACGACTGGCGCAAGAGCTCGCCCCTTGCCGCGGCCTGCCTGGGGTGAAGGATGTCCGGGTCAAGGGCGCCATCGGCGTGGTCGAGTTGGAGAAATCCTTCGATCTCGAAGCCCTGCGGCAAGGCTTCGTCGATGCCGGCGCGTGGATTCGGCCTTTCGGCCGGATCGTTTATCTCGCGCCGTCCTTCACCATAGCGGAAGACGAGCTTGCGGCCCTGACCGGGGCGGTGCGACGCGTCTTGGCATAGCGCCGCTGAGCGTGTTCAGTGAATTTGCGTCGACGCGCCGGAATGGTATTGCGGGATGATGGCGCTCGCCTGGTGATGAATCATGCGCCAGCGGCCTTCCTCGCGGACGAAGATGTTGGTCGCGGCCAGCATGCCTCCCGGCAATTGCTCCTCGCACAGCACGATGGCGACATTGCCGTAAAGGAAGACGCGCTCGTCATGGCATTGGATGGGGAAGGGTTCGCCGTCGTCGGTCAGGATGGCGCGCCAGCTTTCCATCACCGCCGCGCGTCCGTGGACCCCCTCCCAGCCGGGGTGGAGGCAAAGCACCTGCGCTTCGCGCGCCCATAGCGCGTCCATCGCCGCGAAATTGCGCAGGCTGAAGGCGCGGTAGAAATCGAGATTGGCGGTCAGAACCGCGTCGCTGTCGGTCAGGGCCGCACTGGGCCGGGTTGGGGTCATGCCGTCTCCATCATGCAGAGGGTATCTTTGAGCATGGGCGCCCTTCACGCAAGGGCGTTGCCGCGCACGGTGAAAATCAATACCACTAGGATCCTCGACGCATAGAATCGAGGACCGCGCCCGTGACATCCCGCTCCGCCGCCAAAATTCTGGTCGATCAGCTCAAGCTGCATGGCGCCGATACCGCTTTCTGCGTGCCGGGCGAGAGCTATCTCGCGCTGTTGGACGCGCTCTACGACGCCAATTCCATCCGCCTGGTCGTCTGCCGCCAGGAAGGCGGCGCGGCGATGATGGCCGAGGCCTACGGCAAGCTCACCGGCAAGCCCGGGATCTGCATGGTGACGCGCGGGCCCGGCGCCACCAACGCCAGCGCCGGCATCCACGTCGCCTTGCAGGATTCGACGCCGCTGATCGTGCTGGTCGGCCAGGTGGCGCGCGGCGCGCGCGGCCGCGAGGCGCTCCAGGAGGTCGATTTCAAGCAGTTTTTCGGCGGCATGACAAAATGGGTGGAGGAGATTTCCGATCCGAAACGCATCCCGGAATATCTGAGCCGCGCCTTCCACACCGCCACGGCGGGGCGGCCCGGTCCGGTGGTGCTGTCCTTGCCCGAGGACATGCTCGAGGAAGAGGCCGAGACGGCGGATGCCGAGCCCTATCGGCGGGTCGAATCCTATCCGGGCGCAGCGGAGATGGCGGAGCTGCGCGCCCTGCTGGCAGAAGCCAAGCGTCCCTTCCTGCTTCTGGGCGGCAGCCCTTGGGATGGGGATTCGGTCAAGCAGATCGAAGCCTTCGCGGAATCCTTCGCGCTGCCGGTCGGCACCGGCTTTCGCCGCCAGGATCGCATCGATAACACGCATCCCGGCTATGCCGGCGATGTCGGCATCGGCATCAACGCCAAGCTGGCCGAGCGCATCAAGAATTCCGATTTGCTCATTGCCGTGGGCGCGCGGCTGGGGGAAGCCACCATGCAGGGCTACAGCCTCGCGGGCGTGCCGGTACCGCGCCAGCGCCTGATCCATGTCCATCCCGATCCCGAGGAGCTGGGCCGGGTCTATCATCCGGCGCTCGCCATCAACGCCAGCCCGCGCAATTTCGCGGCCGCGGCGGCCGCGCTGAAGCCTATCGCCAATCCGCCCTGGGCCAATGCCACCAGACAGGCGCATGCCGAGTATCTCGATTACATCAAGCCGACACCGGAGCCGGGCGCACTCCGGCTTTCCGAGGTGGTGCGCTGGCTCGACGTGCATCTGCCTCCGGACGCGATCTGGACCAACGGCGCCGGTAATTTCGCCGGCTGGGTCCACCGCTTTCACAGCTATCGCGGATTCGGCACGCAGCTCGCTCCGGCCAGCGGCTCGATGGGCTACGGCTTCCCTGCGGCGGTGGCGGCGAAGCTCGTCCATCCCGAGCGCACGGTGGTGTGCTTCTGCGGCGACGGCGACTTCCTGATGACCGGGCAAGAGCTGGCCACGGCGGCGAAGCATCGCCTCGCTTTCGTGACCATGATCGTCAACAACGGCATGTACGGCACCATCCGCATGCATCAGGAAATGCATTATCCCGGCCGCGTCTTCGGCACCGAGCTCCACAATCCCGATTTCGCCGCCCTGGCCAAGGCCTATGGCGCCTATGGTGAGACGGTCGAGCGCACCGAGGATTTTCCCGCCGCCTATGAGCGCGCACGCGCCTTTGCCGGCCCGGCGCTGCTCGACCTCAAGGTCGATCCCGAGGCCATCACCTCCAAGCAGACCATCGGCCAGATCCGCGCGTCCCTGCGGCCACGTGGCTAGACGACTGGGCTTCTAGGCGTCGCTTCCATCCGTGCCGCGCGCGCGTCGCGCATGCACGATCACATAGGCGATGACGGCGATGATCGCGACGCCGGCCGCGGTCAGCAGCACCGGCTCCATGCTCTCGAGTTCGGCCAGGTATTCGAACACGCGCCGGCCGAGCCAATAGGCGAGCAATCCCCAGAACCCCACCCACAGCGCCGCGCCGATGGCGTTGAATAGCGAAAACCGCAGCCAATGCATGTTGAGGCTGCCGGCGGCGATGCCGCTCAGCTGGCGCGCCACCACGATGAAGCGCGCGAAGATCAGGACGAAAGCCCCGTAGCGCTGCACGAAACCCTCGACCTTGACCAGGCGCTCCTGGGTGATGCCGAAGCGGTCGCCATGGTGGATCAACAGGCGCTGTCCGCCGGTGCGGCCGATGAGGAAACCGATGGTGTTGCCGATCACCGCCGCAAACCAGGCCAGCGGCAACAGCAGCCGGATGTCGAGCGTGCCGCGCGACGCCAGCGCCGCGCCGGTGATCAGCAGGGTCTCGCCCGGCACCGGCAGGCCCAGATGCTCGACCACCAAGCCGATGACGATGGCGGCGTAGCCGTAATCGCCGACATAACGGTGGATTTCCTGGAAAAAGGTAGCGAGCAAGCGCCCTCGCGGCGGTTCGGGGATGGGAGAGCTTGTTTAGGGCCAAAGCGGGCGGGGGGCAACCTCGGGCTATTCCGCTCGGCAAGCGCCATGCGTTGAGGCCGGGCTGGACTTAGCATGTACCGCCGCCCCTATAATCCGCAAGGAGAGGAGCGCGGCCGCCTATGTCCAACTCCCGCGACAAGCTTCCCGCCGCCGGCAAATCGTCGGAGGTCGAGGCGTTCCTGCGCAAGATCGAGCATCTGCCGGTGCGCGCCGCCTCGGGACGGGGGCGGCTGGTCTTCGCCATGGACGCGACCGCCTCGCGCGAGCCGAGCTGGGACCGCGCCTGCCGCATCCAGGGCGAGATGTTCGAGGCGACGGCCGGGCTCGGCGGGATCGAGATCCAGCTCGTCTTCTATCGCGGCTTCAAGGAATGCAAGTCGAGCCGGTGGCTCACGAGCGCTGCGGAATTGCACAACGCCATGCGCGCGGTTTCCTGCCTCGGCGGCGAGACCCAGATCGAGCGCGTGCTGCGCCATGGCATCAAGGCGGCGCGCGCCGGAAGGCTCGATGCCCTGGTCTTCGTCGGCGACGCGATGGAGGAGGAGCCCGACACGCTCGCCAATCTCGCCGGCGAATTGGGCCTCTTGAACGTGCCGGTCTTCGTCTTCCACGAGGGCCAGGATCCGACCGCCGCGAGCTGTTTCAAGGAAATCGCGCGGTTGTCGCATGGCGCCTATTGTCCTTTCGATTCATCGAGCGCCTCGGAGCTCAAGGCGTTGCTGGGCGCGGTCGCTTCTTATGCGGCGGGCGGGCGCAAGGCGCTGGTGAATTACGGCAAATCGGCCGGCGGGCCGGCACTGCTGCTTGCCCGCAGGTTCGGCGGCGGCGAATGATCTACCTCATCCTCGGCGTCGGGCTGCTGGTGGCGCTGCTGTTGCTGGCGCGCGCCTTCGTCGTCGCCGATCCGGCCAAGCTCGGACGGATCATCACCTGGTTCCTGGGCGGGCTCGCCGTGGCCGGGGCGGGGACGGCACTGGTGCTCCTGCTGCTCAGCGAAAGACTACTGCCGGCGCTGGTCGCGGCGGGCAGCCTGGCGCCGATCGGCTTCCGGCTGTGGACGCAATGGCGCCATGGCGGCGGCGCTTCGGGGTTTGCGCCGGGCCGCGTCTCGAAGGTCGAGACCGGCATGATCTCGATGCGCCTCGATCACGGCACCGGCGAGATGAGCGGCACGGTGAAACGCGGCGCTTATGCGGGCAGGCGGCTCGATGAGCTGGATGAGGGCGAGCTTTTGGCGCTGTGGCGCCAATGCCGCATCGAGGACGCGGACGCCGCACGGCTGCTCGAAGCCTATCTCGACCGGTTCAAGCCGGATTGGCGGGCCAAGGCGGGCGGCGGCGGCGGCGAAGCGCGCGCCGCGTCATCCGATGCCATGACCCGGGACGAGGCCTATGCGATTCTGGGCCTCGCGCCCGGCGCTTCGGATGATGCGATCAAGGAGGCGCACCGCCAGCTGATGATGAAGCTGCACCCCGACCATGGCGGCTCGACTTACCTCGCCGCCAAGCTCAACCGCGCCAAGGAAATATTGCTGGGCGATTGACCGCTATTTCTGCTGGCCCGGCGCCGGCGCCGGTGGGGGCTTCGGCAGGTTGTTGTAAACATCGGGCGGCAGCACCGTCATGACGAAGGAGGTCACCTTCTCGTTGGGGCCGAATGGACCAGGTACCTTGTTCTTGACGGGCGGCAGGGTCTTCAGATAGGCGGCGATTGCCAGCGCATCCGCCTTCGAGAGATGGCTGAAGACCTCGACGGGCATGGGCGGGGCGATGATTCGCCCATCCGGCAGCTTACCCGTGCGGATCGCGGTGGCGATCTGCTCATTGGTCCAGTTGCCGAGCCCGGTTTCCTTGTCCGGCGTCAGGTTCGGACCATAGAACACGCCCAATCCCGGCACCGCGAAGCCGACCTCGGAACCGCCGAGAAAGCGCGTCTTGTCCGGTTTGCCGAGAAAGGTTCCCGGGGTGTGGCAATCGCTGCAGGGAATGATACTCACCAGGAATTTGCCGCGCGCCACTTGCTTGTCGCTGGCATTGGCTTGGCCGCCGGCGATGACGAGCAAGAAAGCGGCGAACCCCAGGCAAAGTGCGGATCGGATCATGTTTTCCCCTCCTTGTATGTGGCGCGTTATTTCCTCTCTAACATATTGCCAGCGGTGGTGAAAGCGGTCGACTCGCGGGCGGATTGCCTTATGGATTGAGCGGCGGAAGCAGTATACAAACCGGCCATGACGCAGCGCGTTCGCAAGGCGGTGTTCCCGGTCGGCGGCCTCGGCACGCGATTCCTTCCCGCCACCAAGGCCATGCCCAAGGAGATGCTGCCCGTCGTCGACAAGCCGCTGATCCAATACGCGGTGGAGGAGGCGCACGCGGCCGGCATCGAGCAGTTCATTTTCGTCACCGGCCGCTCCAAAACGGCGATCGAAGACCATTTCGATCTTTCTTACGAGCTCGAAACCACGATGCGCGAACGCGGCAAGGACGCGCAGATCCGCGAGGTCAATTCCTGGATGCCCGAGCCCGGCCAGATCGCCTTCACCCGCCAGCAGAAGCCCCTCGGGCTGGGCCATGCCGTGCTGTGCGCGCGGCATCTGATCGGCGACGAGCCCTTCGCCGTGTTGCTGGCCGACGATTTGATCCTGTCCGACCGGCCCTGTCTCGCGCAGATGGTGGCGGCGTACGCCAAGACCGGCGGCAACATGGTGGCGGTGGAAGAAGTACCGCGCGAACACACCAGCCGCTACGGCATACTCGACATCGCCAAGGACGACGGCAAGCTGGTGACGGTCAAGGGCGTGGTCGAGAAGCCCGAGCCGGCCAAGGCGCCTTCGACCCTCAGCATCATCGGCCGCTACATCCTCGAGCCGCTGGTGTTCGAGCATCTGTCGCATCTCGGCAAGGGTGCGGGCGGCGAGATTCAGTTGACCGACGCGCTCGCCGAACTGATCAAGGACAAGCGGCCGTTCTATGGGCTGCGCTTCGAGGGCAAGCGCTTCGATTGCGGCGACAAGGCCGGATTCTTCGAGGCCAATATCGCCTTCGCGCTCAACCGCAAGGACATGGCGCCGGCGGTCAAGAAGATCCTGCAAGCTTATCGCTGAGAGGGATTCGTGGCTTCCGGCCATCGCTTCGATCCCACCATTCTGCGTGAATACGACATCCGCGGCATCGTCGGCCAGACGCTGCACGAGGCCGATGCGCGCGCCATCGGCCAAAGCTTCGCCGCCGTGCTGGCCGAGACCGGATGCCGGCGCGTCGTCATCGGCCGCGACGGGCGGCTCAGCTCGCCCATGATGGAGGCGGCTCTGGTCGATGGCTTGATATGCTCCGGAATCGACGTCACGCGCGTGGGGATGGGCCCGACGCCGATGCTCTATTTCGCCGCCTACACCCAGCCCGTCGATGGCGGGATCATGGTGACGGGTTCGCACAATCCGCCGGACCATAACGGCTTCAAACTGGTGCTCGGCAAGAAATCCTTCTTCGGCGCCGACATCCAGCGCCTGGGCAAGATCGCTGCTTCCGGGAAATTCCCCGTCGGGCACGGCAAGGCGGAAGACAAGCCCGTGCTCGACTCCTATGTCGCGCGGCTGGCGGCCGATTACCGGGGCAAGCGCCCGCTCTTCGTCGCCTGGGACGCGGGCAACGGCGCCGCCGGCGAGGCGATGAAGCGGCTCGCGGCGCTTCTGCCGGGAAGGCATATCCTCCTCAACGAGGCGATCGACGGGAGCTTTCCCGCCCATCATCCCGACCCGAGCGAGCCCAAGAACATGAAGCAGCTTCAGGATACCGTCCTGGAAATGAGATGCGATATCGGCATCGCCTTCGACGGCGACGGCGACCGCATCGGCGTGGTCGACGGCAAGGGCCGCGTCCTGTGGGGCGACCAGTTCATGATCGTGCTGGCGCGCGAGATCATCGACAAGCAGCCCGGCGCCACCATCATCGCCGATGTCAAGGCGAGCCAGACGCTGTTTGACGAGATTGAACGAATGGGCGGAAAGCCCTTGATGTGGAAGACCGGCCATTCGCTCATCAAGGCGAAGATGGCGGAGCTCAAGGCGCCGCTCGCCGGCGAGATGAGCGGCCATATCTTCTATGCCGACGGCTATTACGGCTATGACGACGCGCTCTACGCCGCGGTCCGGCTGCTGTCCATCCTGTCGCGCGGCACGGAGAGCCTGGCGGTAATCCGCGATCGCATGCCCAACGTGGTCAACACGCCCGAGCTGCGCTTTCCCTGTAGCGCGGACCGCAAGTTCAAGAGCGTGGAAGAGGTGCGCGAGCGGCTGAAGCGCGCGGGCGCCGAGGTCTCGGAAATGGACGGCGTGCGCGTGAAGACGCCGGAGGGCTGGTGGCTGTTGCGCGCCTCCAATACCCAGGACGTGCTGGTGGCGCGGGTCGAGGCCAAGGATGAATCCGCGCTGAAACGGCTCAAGGCCGAACTGGCCGCGCAGCTGCGCCAAAGCGGCGTCGCGCCGCCGCCCGGCTTCTAGCGGCTCGATTCAGGAATTAATCGTCTTCGGAGGTGCCCGGTGCGTTGGGTGCCGGCGCCGCCGGTTGAGCCGCCGGCTGGACAGGCGCGGGCGCCGGGGCGGGCGGTCTCAACTGCAACACGGTCCGGGAAGCCGGTTGTGGCGGGATCACGGCGCACAGCTTCTGCTTGCTGCTCATCACGCTGTGCAGGGTGCGGCAGGCTTTCTGCGCCTCGGTCTCGGTGAAGCCGGCGATGCGGGCGCGATAGAAGGGCTGCTTGTCGCTATGCGCGGGCGACAGCACCAGCGCGGTCTTGTCCTTGGCGGCGGGGAGCTTGGCCAATGCCGCAGCGCCGGCGTTTTGGGCCGCGTCATAGTTCCCGAATGCGCCCACCTGGATGCTCCATCCCGTGCCGGAGGCGTCCGGATGGGACGGCTTGTTGCGGTGCGCGGTCGGTTTGGGCGTCGCGGCCTCGGCGCGGCTCACCGGATTGAGCGCGGCCATGGCGGGCGGCGCGGCGCCTTCGAGATTATTGTTGGAACCGTCGTCATAGGCGGCGGTGCGCAGCGCGTCGTTGCCGATGGGATTGCCGGCGAAGCTGGCTTCGAGCAATTGCGCCATCTGCATGTCACGGCCATGGGCCGAACTGCCGCCCATGATGACGCCGATCAGCCGCTTGCCGTCGCGCACGGCCGAGGCGGCGAGGTTGAAACCGGCGGCGCGGATGTAACCGGTCTTGATGCCGTCCATGCCCGCGAATTCCTGCATGAGATGGTTGTGGGTCTCGTAGGTCGTGTCGCGATAGGTGAATTCCTCGGTGGCGAAAAAAGCGTATTCCTTCGGAAAGTCGCGCCACAACGCCAGCGCCAGCTTGGCGATGTCGCGCGCCGTGGTGTGCTGCGCGGGATTGGGCAGGCCCGAGGCATTGCGGAACACGGTGCCGGTCATGCCGAGCGCGCGCGCCTTTTGCGTCATGCGGTCGGCGAAGGCGGCTTCGTTGCCGGCGAGATTCTCGGCCACCGTCACCGCCGCGTCGTTGGCGGATTTGGTGATCAGGCCGAGGATGAGATCCTGCACGCGAACCTTCTGGCCCGGGATCAGGTCGATCTTCGACGGCGCCTGGCGCGCGGCGTGCAGCGACACGGTGAAGGTATCGTCAAGGGTGATGCGGCCCTGCTCCAGCGCCTCGAACACCAGATAGAGCGTCATCATCTTGGTGAGCGAGGCGGGATAGGTGGGCTGGTCGGCGTTGGTCTCGTTCAGAACCTTTCCGCTCTGCGCGTCGATCACGATCGCAGAGAAGTGGGGCGCGGTGTAGCGGCGGGCCTGGGCGAAATGCGCCGGCGCGAGCGACAGGATCACGATGGCAGCGGCCAGGGCAACGAGTCGCCGGGATACCCATCGACGATCTTGCGCGAGCGGCGCTTCTGCCATCATCAAGGAACTGGTTCCCCCGAACAACTCGTCTAGGCCAACAGGAACACCGAGCTAATCCCGGAAAAGCTTAGGAATTTAGCGATTCCTTGTCCAGCGCTTCCTGGCTTGATTCGGCATAATATTTCATTGATTGGGCCGGGCATCCCGCCGCAGCTGGCGGCCGGCTTCGCCCTTGGGTGGCTCAATTGCAGCGCACAATGTCTCTTGAAGAAGTCCGGAAATCGGACTATATTTCCATGCTGCAACGCAACATAGCGGTAGGAGATTAGCATGGCGTCGAAGGCGAAAAAGCTGACGGTTCCGGCACCGGTCGAATCGGCAAGCGCCAAGACGGAATCCGCGTTCCCGAGCGCCCTGAGCGGCTATGAAGAGTTGGCGGCGTTATCGCGCGGACATCTCGATGCCATGCTCAAGGCCAATGCGGCGCTGAGCGAGGGTTTCGAGGCGTTGGCGAAGGAATATATGGGCTACACCCAGGCCACCCTGACCGCGGCCGGCGAGGCCGCCCAGAGCCTGCTCAAGGCCAAGACCCTCGATCAGGTGATCGAGATCAATGCCGGCTTGGCCAAGACCGGAGTCGAGACGCTGCTCGACCGTTCGGCCAAGCTGTCACAATGGAGCCTGGCGCTGGCGAAGGAAGCCACTCTGCCGCTCGAGCAGTGCTTCGAGGCGACGCTGGCGAAATTGACAAAACAGCAGGCGGCGTGACGCGGCGGTTTCCCGGCTGTAAGCAATTCAAAGACCCGGCCGCTTGGCCGGGTCTTTTGTTTTGCACTCCGTTAACCTGGCGGGCCTAGGCTTGCGCGCATGAGCGACAGGAGCCGAATCGGCTTGGAAAGGGCTTCCCCCGGAGGACGCCTACCCCATATCATGTCAGGGATGGTAAATTCGGGGGGTGGGGAATCGGAGTTGTTCCACGGATTCGGCGATGAGCGGCATCGAGAAGCGCAACGGCAGCGAGAGCCCGGCCACGGGCGTGATCGTCAAGGCCAAGCCCAAGACGAAGAAGCCCTCGATGTACAAAGTTTTGATGCTCAACGACGACTACACGCCGATGGAATTCGTCGTTCACATACTCGAGCGTTTCTTCGCCAAGAACCGCGACGAGGCGACGCGCATCATGCTGCATGTGCATCGCCGCGGCGTCGGCATCTGCGGCATTTATACCTACGAGGTTGCCGAGACCAAGGTGACCCAGGTGATGGATTTCGCCCGTCAGCACCAGCATCCGCTGCAATGCACCTTGGAAAAGGATTGAAGGTTCATGCTGTCGCGTAACCTTGAAAAGACACTGCACCGCGCCTTGGCCTATGCCAATGAACGCCGGCACGAATACGCGACGCTCGAGCATCTCCTGCTGGCCTTGACCGAGGACCAGGATGCGATGGCGGTGCTGCGCGCCTGCACGGTCGACATCGAGAAGCTGCGCCGCGAGCTGGTCAATTACGTCGACAACGAACTGGTCAATCTGGTTGCGGCCCAGGTCGAGGATGCCAAGCCGACCGCCAGCTTCCAGCGCGTGCTGCAACGCGCCGCGATCCACGTTCAATCCTCGGGCCGCGAGGAAGTGACCGGCGCCAATGTGCTGGTGGCTCTGTTCGCCGAGCGCGAAAGCCATGCCGTCTATTTCCTGCAAGAGCAGGACATGACGCGCTTTGACGCGGTGAACTATATCTCGCACGGCATCGCCAAGGCGCCGGGCCGTTCCGAAACCCGCCGTGTCCAGGGCGCGGAGGAAGATGAGCCGCAGCGCGCCGAGAAGGCGCCGAAGCGCGCCCATGACGCGCTCGACGCCTATTGCATCAATCTCAACAAGAAGGCGCGCAACGGCAAGATCGACCCGCTGATCGGCCGCGCGGCCGAGGTCGACCGTACCATCCAGATTCTCTGCCGCCGCTCCAAGAACAACCCGCTCTATGTCGGCGATCCTGGCGTCGGCAAGACCGCCATCGCCGAGGGACTGGCGCGCCGCATCGTGCAGCGCGAGGTGCCCGAGGTTTTGCAAAACGCCACCATCTACGGCCTCGACATGGGCGCGCTCCTGGCCGGCACGCGCTATCGCGGCGATTTCGAGGAACGGCTCAAAGCCGTGCTCGCCGAGCTCGAGGAGCTGCCCGGCGCGATCTTGTTCATCGACGAGATCCACACCGTCATCGGCGCCGGCGCCACGTCGGGCGGCGCGATGGACGCCTCGAACCTCCTGAAGCCGGCGCTCGCTTCAGGCGCGATCCGCTGCATCGGCTCGACCACCTACAAGGAATACCGGAATTATTTCGAGAAGGACCGCGCGCTGGTGCGCCGCTTCCAGAAGATCGACGTCAACGAGCCCACGGTCGAGGATTCGGTGAAGATCCTCCGGGGATTGAAGCCCTATTACGAACGCCATCATCACGTGCGTTATACTGCCGACGCCATCCGCGCCGCGGTCGAGCTGTCGAACCGCTATATCGGCGACCGCAAGCTGCCGGACAAGGCGATCGACGTGATCGACGAGGTCGGCGCCTCGCAGATGCTTTTGCCCGAAAACAAGCGGCGCAAGACCGTCACCGCCAAGGACGTCGAAGCAGTGGTGGCGACCATGGCCCGCATTCCGCCCAAGAGCGTGTCGCGCGACGACCGCGAGGTCTTGAAGAATCTCGACCGCGACCTGAAGACCATGGTGTTCGGCCAGGACAAGGCGATCGAAGCGCTCACCGCGGCGATCAAGCTCGCCCGCGCCGGCTTGCGCGAGGCCGGCAAGCCGATCGGCTCCTACCTGTTCTCGGGCCCCACCGGCGTCGGCAAGACCGAGGTGGCGCGGCAGCTCGCGCGCACCTTGGGCATCGAACTCACGCGTTTCGACATGTCGGAGTACATGGAGCGCCACACCGTCTCACGCCTCCTCGGCGCGCCGCCGGGCTATGTCGGATTCGATCAGGGCGGGTTGCTGACCGACGCGATCGATCAGCATCCGCATTGCGTGCTGCTGTTGGACGAGATCGAGAAGGCGCATCCCGATCTCTTCAACATCCTGTTGCAGGTGATGGATTACGGCAAGCTCACCGACCACAACGGCAAATCGATCGATTTCCGCAACGTGATCCTCATCATGACCACCAATGCGGGCGCGATGGACCTGGCCAAGAACGCCATCGGTTTCGGCAGCGAGGCCAGGACCGGCGACGACGAGGAGGCGATCAACCGGCTGTTCACGCCCGAATTCCGCAACCGGCTTGACGCGGTGATCTCCTTCGCGGCGCTGACGCCCGAGACCGTGGGCCGCGTCGTCGACAAGTTCATTCTCCAATTGGAGGAGCAGCTCGCCGACCGCAACGTCACCATCGAGCTGACCGATGAGGCGCGCAAATGGCTGGCCGAGAAAGGCTATGACCGCTTGTTCGGCGCGCGGCTGCTGGCCCGGATCATCCAGGAGCACATCAAGAAGCCGCTGGCCGAGGAATTGCTCTTCGGCAAACTCGCCAAGGGCGGCGTGGTGCAGGTCAAGGTCGCCGAGGGCAAGCTCGCCTTCACCTATATCGAGGCGCCGCCGTCGCAGCCGCGCTCCCCCGGCAAGGATGAGCAGGACGAGCCCAAGCACGAATTCGTGGAATAGGCGAGGGGACTGAGCCCTACGCTTGCCACGAGCTCGCCGGATCGGAGTTACTCCGCCTCGCACTTGAAGGGCGACAGGTCTTCCTCCAGTTCCTCCAACTCGTTCTCGACCGCACGGCGCTCGCGCTTGAGGAAATCCTCGACCGCGTGCCTGAAGCCGGGATCGCGAATCCAATGCGCGCTATAAGTGGGTGATGGGAGATATCCCCGCTGGATCTTGTGCGCGCCTTGCGCCCCGGCCTCGACGCGCTTCAATCCGCGCGCGATGGCGAAATCGATGGCGCGGTAATAACACGCCTCGAAATGCAGGAAGGGGAAGTCGCCGGTGCAGCCCCAGTTGCGGCCATAGAGCGTGTCCTTGCCCATCATGTTCAACGCACCCGCGATATAGCGGCTGTCCCGCTTCGCCATCACCAGCACCACGCGCCCGCCCAAACGGCTCCCCAGCAGGTCGAAGAATTCGCGCGTCAGATAGGCCGAGCCCCATTTCCTGTCCGAGGTCGAGGTGTAGAAGCGGAAGAATGCATCCCAATGCCGGGCCTTGATTTCGTCGCCGTTGAGCGTCTCGATTTCGATACCTTGATTCGCCTCGCGCCGTTCGCGCTTTATTTGTTTGCGCTTTCTTGCATTGAGCGCGCCGAGAAAATCGTCGAAGCTCCCGTAGCCCTGATTCTCCCAGTGGAATTGCCGCCCCAGGCGTTGAAGAAATCCGGCCTCGCCAAGGAGTTCGTATTCCTGCTTGGTCGGGAAGGTTACATGCAGCGACGATACCTTGGCGCGCGATGCGACCTCGACCATGGCAGCCACCAGCAGCGATCCCGCATCCGGAGGCGCATTGGGGCGGATCAGCAGCCGGTTCCCGGTCACCGGCGTGAACGGCACCGCGACCTGGAGCTTGGGATAATAACGCCCGCCGGCGCGCTCATAGGCCTCGGCCCAGCCATGGTCGAACACGTATTCGCCATAAGAGTGGCTTTTCAGATACATCGGCACGGCGCCCAACAACCGGCCATTGCCGTCCTCGAGCACCAGATGCTGCGGCAGCCAGCCGGTTTCGGCGCAAGCCGAGTTCGATGCTTCGAGCGCGTCGAGGAAGGCGTGAGAGACGAAGGGATTGTCCGAACCAGCGCATTCGTCCCAATCCGCGGCGCGAATCTTGGAGAGCCGTTCGACGACCTTGATGGAAAGCCGGTCGCTGCCGTCCATCCTCAGCGCACCTCGAATACCGCCTCGATTTCGACCGCGACATTGCCCGGCAACGCCACCATGCCCACGGCCGAGCGCGCATGCTTGCCGGAATCGCCGAACACCTCGCCCATCAGCTCGGAGCAACCGTTCACCACCTGCGGCTGGTCGGTGAAATCGGGAGCGGAGTTGACGAAGCCCACCAGCTTGACGCAGGCCACCACGCGGTCGAGATCGCCGTCCAGCGCCGACTTCACCTGCGTCAGCAGGTTGAGGCCGCACAGCCGCGCCGCCTGCTTGCCGTCATCGAGCGAGATCTCGCGGCCGAGCTTGCCGATGAACCGGTTCTCGCCCTGCCAATGGCAGAGCTGGCCGGAGACGAACAGCAAATCGCCGGTGCGCACCGTCGGCACATAGCTCCAGCGCGGCGGCACCGGCTTCGGGAGCTCGATCTTCAATTGCTTCAATCGCGTTTCGATTCGTCCAGCCATGGTCCCTCCCTTGTCGCCGCCTGTGGATAAGCGGTTGTCCCTAGCCTTACAAGTTCAGTACGGCAGCGCCTTGATTCCACATAAAAAAAACCGGCCATCCGAGGATGGCCGGTCAGTCAACTGCGCGTGGCCCCTCGCCCATAGGCAAGGGTAACAGTTTTAGGCGGGCGCTTGGCGTTGTATCCCCACCCCGGCGGGGTATTTTCGGCCTAAGGCTTGTGGCTTCAGGATCGAGCCTAGCCGGACAGGCTGGCCTTGATCTCGTCCGGCACCGGTTCTGGCTTGATGCCGGCCCGCTCGGGGTGAAACTTGGCCCAGATGCGCTTCTCGAAACCCTCCACCGCCAGTTCGCCGCCCTTGAGGATGCGGTGCCGGACGGTGAAGCTCGAGCGGCCCCATTCGGCGATCTCGCATTCGGCCGTCATCACGTCGTCATAGAAGCAGGGCCGGAGGAAAGTCGCTCTAGCATCGACCGGCGGCATGCCGATCGTGCCGTATTTCTTCCGCAGCTCAGATCCGGAAAGCCCGGTGCGCTCGAACAGTTGCGCCGTGCTGACGTCGAAGATGATGAAAAATTGCGGATAGTACACGACCCCGGCGGGATCGCATTGTCCCCATTCGATGCGGAATTTGCGGCGGTGGACCAGCATGCGGTCAGCTTGCGCAAAAAGGAAATGGATGGCGGACGAAAAAAGAGGGGGCACGGCTTGCGCCGTGCCCCCCAATTTCTGCCTCAGTCACGGTGCCGGCCGGGAGGCTGTAGCCGGGGTCCCGCGTTGCGATCAACTACAGCCGCTGGTGCCGCCGCAGGTATCGCATTTGAGGCAGGTGCCATTCCGAACCAGGGTGAAGTTGCCGCATTCGCCGCAACTGTCGCCCTCATATCCCTTCATCCGCGCCGCCCTGATCTGCTCGATCCGGCTGTCGGGAGGCGTCATGGACGTGGTGGCGTGGAGTTCGGCGGCGAGACTGGTCGCCACCGCCACATTGCCGCCGCCGGCCACTTCCAGCGTCGTGGCGCGCAGGCTGGCCTGAACCTGTCCCTGCTGGCCGCCTTGGAACACGGTGAGCTTCTTGCGCATATAGCCGTTCGAAGCGACGCGTTGCATGACGGCGGCCATGTCGGGCCTGGGCCCTTCCGGCAGGTTCGATTCCGCCGCGCCTTTGCCCAGCGTGTCGGGCATGAGATCGGCCGGCTGCACATGCGCCAGGTCGTTGCGTCCGAGATAGGAGATGGCGAGCTCGCGGAAGAGGTAGTCGAGGATCGAGGTCGCCATCTTGATGGCGTCGTTGCCTTCGACCATGCCGGCCGGATCGAAGCGGGTGAAGGTGAAGGCCTCGACGAACTCTTCCAGCGGCACGCCGTATTGCAGGCCGATCGAAATGGCGATGGCGAAGTTGTTCATCAGCGAGCGGAAGGCCGAGCCTTCCTTGTGCATGTCGATGAACACCTCGGCCAGGCGGCCATCCTCGTATTCGCCGGTGCGGAGATAGACCTTGTGGCCTCCGACCGTGGCCTTCTGGGTGTAGCCCTTGCGGCGTTGCGGCAGGCGCGAGCGTTCGCGTACCACCCGCTCGACGATGCGCTCGACGATGCGTTCGGCGACAATGGGCGCGCGCTCGGCCGGATTCTTCGCGGCGAGGTCGGCGGCCGCATCGTCGTCGTTTTCGTCGTCGATCAGCATCGATTGCAGCGGCTGCGACAGCTTGGAGCCGTCGCGGTAGAGCGCGTTGGCCTTTAATCCCAGCCGCCAGGACAGCATATAAGCGTCCTTGCACTGCTCGACCGTGGCGGCATTGGGCATGTTGATGGTCTTGGAGATCGCGCCCGAGATGAAGGGCTGAGCCGCGGCCATCATGCGGATGTGGCTGTCGACCGAGAGCGCCCGCTTGCCGGTGCGGCCGCAGGGATTGGCGCAATCGAACACCGGCAAGTGCTCGTTCTTGATGAAGGGCGCGCCTTCGAGCGTCATGGCGCCGCAGCAATAGGTGTTGGCGGCGTCGATCTCGGCCTTGGTGAATCCCAAGGCCGCGAGCATGTCGAAGGACACCTCGTTCATCTGCGCGTCGGTGAACCCGAACGCGGCCTTGCAGAACTCCTCGCCCAGGGTCCATTTGTTGAAGGCGAATTTGATGTCGAAGGCGGTGGCGAGCTGGCTCTCCAGCGCTTCGAGCGCGCCTTCGGTGAAGCCTTTGGCCTTCAGCTCCTTGTGGCCGATGGCGGGCGAGCCCTTGAGCGTGCCGTGGCCCACGGCATAGAGCACCATCGCCCCGATTTCCTGCTCGGCATAGCCGAGCTTGGCGAGCGCCTCGGGCACGACGCGGTTGATGATGCGGAAATAGCCGCCGCCGGCGAGCTTCTTGAACTTCACCAACGCGAAATCGGGCTCGATGCCGGTGGTGTCGCAATCCATCACCAGGCCGATCGTCCCGGTGGGGGCGATGACCGTTGATTGGGCATTGCGGTAGCCGTGCAACTCGCCCAGCATCAGCGCCGCGTCCCAGGCCTGGCGCGCGGCCTGGATCAAGGTCCGGTCGGGACAGTTGACCGCGTCCAGCGGCACCGGCGGCACCGACAACTCTTCATACCCGGCGCGCTCGCCATGGGCGGCGCGGCGGTGGTTGCGGATGACGCGCAACATGGCGTCGCGATTCTTGTCATAGCCGGGGAAGGCGCCCAGTTCGCCGGCCATCTCGGCCGAGGTGGCATAAGCGACGCCGGTCATCACCGCGGTGATGGCGGCGCACAGCGCGCGGCCTTGGTCGCTGTCATAGGACAGGCCGGCGGCCATCAACAGGCCGCCGATATTGGCGTAGCCCAGCCCCAAGGTCCGGAACTCGTAGCTCAGCCTGGCGATTTCCTTCGACGGGAATTGCGCCATCAACACCGAGATTTCGAGCGCGACGGTCCACAGCCGGACCGCATGCTCGAAGGCCGGAGTGTCGAAATGCCCGCCCTCGCGGCGGAAGGCCATGAGGTTCAAGGAGGCGAGGTTGCAGGCCGTGTCGTCGAGGAACATGTATTCCGAGCACGGGTTGGACGCATTGATGCGGCCGCTCGCCGGGCAGGTATGCCACTCGTTGATGGTGGTGTCGTATTGCAGGCCGGGATCGGCGCTGGCCCAGGCCGCCTCGGCGATCTTTTCCCACAAATCCCGGGCCTCGAGCGATTTATGAACCTTGCCGTCGATGCGGCGGATCAGGTCCCACTTGCCGCCCTTCAGCACGCGCTCGAGGAAGTCGTTGGTGACCCGCACCGAGTTGTTGGAGTTCTGGCCCGAGACGGTGAGATAAGCCTCGCTGTCCCAATCGGTGTCGTAGGTCTTGAAATCGATCTTGGTGAAGCCCTGCTGGGCGAATTGGATGACGCGCTGGACGTAGTTCTCGGGAATCATGACCGCGCGCGCGGCCTTGATCTCGCGCCGGAGCGCCATGTTGCGCTTGGGATCATAACGATTGTCGCCCAAGGCCTGGGCCTCGAGTCCGTTGCAGGCGGCCATGATGAGATTGAGGTGCTTCTGCGCGAGTTTCGAGCCCGAAACCAGCGCCGCGACCTTCTGCTCCTCGACCACCTTCCAGTCGATATAAGTCTCGATATCGGGATGGTCGATATCGACCGTGACCATCTTGGCGGCGCGCCGCGTGGTGCCGCCGGACTTGATCGCGCCCGCCGCGCGGTCGCCGATCTTGAGGAAGCTCATCAGGCCGGAGGATTTGCCGCCGCCCGATAATTTCTCGCCGTCGCCTCGGAGCTTGGAGAAATTCGAGCCGGTACCCGAGCCGTATTTGAATAGGCGCGCCTCGCGCACCCACAAATCCATGATCCCGCCCTCGTTGACGAGATCGTCGGCGACCGACTGGATGAAGCAGGCATGCGGCTGCGGATGTTCATAGGCGCTCTTCGACGCCACCAGCTCGCCGGTCTTGAAGTCGACGTAGTAGTGGCCTTGCGCCGGGCCGTCGATGCCATAGGCCCAAAACATGCCGGTGTTGAACCATTGCGGCGAATTGGGCGCCGCCATCTGGCGGCACAGCATGAAGCACATTTCGTCGTAATAGGCGCGGGCGTCCGATTCGCCGTCGAAATAACCGCCCTTCCAGCCCCAATAGGTCCAGGTTCCTGCGAGTCGGTGGAACACCTGCTTGGCGCTACGCTCCGATTCGGTGCGTTCGGCCGCCGGCAGCTTTTCCAGCGCCTTGCCGTCCGGCACTTTCCGCCACAACCAGGATGGTACGTCCTTCTCCTCGACGGGCTTCAGCTTTGCCGGCACACCGGCCTTGCGGAAATATTTCTGCGCCAGGATATCGCAGGCGACCTGACTCCAATCGGCCGGCACATCGATGTCCGGCAGATAGAAGACGCGCGACCCATCCGGGTTGCGAATCTCGCTGATGGCTGATTTGAAGGCGATGCCCTGATAGGGATCTTGGCTGGCAGTCGTAAAACGACGCTCTATACGCATTCACATTCCCCCCGACTAAACCGCGCATCGGGTGGGACACCATATCTTGTGTCTACCTAATGCGTAGACCACCAAAGTTGACAGAAGTCTTACATCAGTTCAACTAGATTTTGTGGTTGGGGATAGATTTCACTGCGATATATAGATTATATCGTATTTACAGGCTTTCATCAGCGCGTAACAGTGGATGATCCCGTGGATAACGGCGCTTTCCGGGCCCCTTCGATTGTCACAAAAGCAAAGGCCGCGGCGAATCATCGCCGCGGCCCGCTCTGGAGGCTCGGATCGGG
>Ga0187810_10000070_pt1 | contig 47420 bp, 51 predicted proteins | sample NC_wetland_sal_i_9_FD_132963 | JGI IMG/M metagenome (GOLD analysis project Ga0187810, IMG submission 132963) | Wetland sediment microbial communities from Neuse River Estuary, North Carolina, USA - ASW_5 | ecosystem: Environmental > Aquatic > Freshwater > Wetlands > Sediment | place: USA: North...
CCTTCGACAAGGCAGGATGAGGTCCTCGACGGGCCCGCCTTCCCCTATGTCAACGACTCCGCCATGGTGCGCATCTGGATCTGGATGATACGGGATAGCTTGGGCTGGGTGCAGGCGAACAGGATCGCTTCCGCCACATCTTCGGCCTCGAGCCAATCGGACTTTTCGATGATCTCGTCGGTGCGGCCTTTGCCGAGCGCGAATTCGGTTTTCACGCCGCCCGGATTGACGGTGCCCACTTTGATGCCGTGCGGCCGCAACTCTTTGTCGAGACCTTGCGCGAAACCGACCTGGGCGAATTTGGTGGCGCAATAGGTGGCTTCGCCCGGGAAGCCGTAGACGCCCGCCATCGAGGAGACGAGCAGAATCTGGCCTTCCTTTTGCTTAATCATGACCGGCACGGTGTGGCGCGTGATCAGCCAGGTGCCTTTCATGTTGAGATCCATCATGTCGTCATATTGGGAAACCGACGTGTCGACGAGGTTCCTGTAATAGGCCATGCCGGCATTGGCGATCAGGATGTCGACGCGGCCGAAGCTCTTCACGGTCTGAGCAACGATGTCCTTCGCGGTCTCTTCTTCGCGGATATCGCCGACGACGTATACCGCTTCGCTGCCGAGTTTCTTGATCTCGGCCGACAGCTCCTCCAGGCGCTCGCGGCGGCGCGCCGTCAGCGCCACTTTGGCGCCTTCGCGTGCCAGCGCGCGGGCCGCCGCCCGCCCTATTCCGGCGCTCGCACCGGTAATGAGAGCCACTTTGCCTTCGAGCTTGCCCATGAATCGCCTCCGTTACATGTTAGCGGTAACTTGTCCGCCCTATGCGGCGTATGCAAGCACCTCATGCGCGTTGCGAGGGAACTTCCGCGATGCCCAACCGTCGCAGGAATGCGGGCATGGTGAGGCTCTGGCCGAAGATCGCGAACAGCACGATCGCATAGGTGCAGGACAAAATGAGCGCGCGTTCGGGCGTGGCGGGCAACATCAGGGCAAGCGCGATGGAGAGCGCACCGCGTGCCCCGCTCCAGGTCAGCACGGGGATGATCCAGTAACCGATGGACTTGCGCGAGCCGGCAAGCATCACCGTGGGCACGGACACGGAGACGAGCCGCGCCAGCAGAACAACCACCGCCGCGCAGACCGCAGGCAAGACAAAGCGCCAGTCGAATTCCAACGCCACCACCTCGAGGCCGACGAGGAGGAACAACACGGCGTTGACGATCTCGTCGATCAGGTTCCAGAAACCGCGCACATAGCGCTGTGTCACCGCACTCATCGCCTGTTTGGCGCGTTCCGTGCCGACCAGCAGGCCCGCCGTGGCGGTCGCAATCGGGCCGCTCAAGCCGAGATGCTCGGTGAGCGCGTAAACCCCGGTCGCAAGCGCGATGGTGAGCGCAGTCTCGACGCCGTAGTCGTCGATCTTCTGCATCGCGCGGATGGCGATGAAAGCGGCCGCGCCCCCCAGCAGCACCGAACCGGCCCCCTTCACCACCACGTCGCCTGCGGCCCTCGCGAAATCGACCTCGCCGGCGCCGGAGACGGACGCAACCAGCGCGGTGAACAACACGATGCCAACGCCGTCGTTGAATACCGATTCCGCCTGTAGTAGCGCCCGCACGTCGCGCGGCAGCGGCACATATTTGACGGCCGCCAGCATGGCGGCGGGATCCGTAGGGCTGATGAGCGCGCCGAACACCAGCGCCCAGGCAAAGGACAGGTGCAGACCGAACTGGCCGGCGACGAAATAAAACGCCGTACCGACCAAAAGCGTGGAGATGACAGTGCCGATTGTGGCCAAAGCGCCGGCGGTCCATGCGATGCCCCGCAAGGCGCCGACGTCGATGCTCATGCCGGCCGCGAACATCAGGAAACTGAGCAGGAAGTTCAGCACAGCGTGGGAAAAGTTGATCTGCGCCATCAGCGCGCCGAGCAACCCGCCCAGACCCAGGCTCGGCAGCAGCTTGTCGGCCGCCACGATGACGAGCGCGGCGACGGTCGAGATCGCCAGCAGTCCGACCGGGACCGGCAGGTGCAGCGCGCGCAGGTTCACCCAGCCGAACAGCGCCACCAGGAACAGCACGACGGCAATGAGATCGAGGGCGGAGAAATGCATGGCAAGTCCGTTGCGCGGGCGCGGCGACTATCCCGCAATTCCGGCTTTGCAACAATCTCGCTCAATCGAAACGGTAGGCGTCCATGCGCAGAGAGCCGAAGGTGCGGCTGGAATGGACGCGCGTCGCCGTCCCGCCCGCACCATAGGCCACAAATACCGGCATCAGATGATCGTCGGTGGGATGGGCCGTCGCCGCGCCGGGCGCCCGTGCGCGATAGCGGGCGAGGTCTTCGTCGCGGTGCTCGATGAGGGCGCGATCCATCCAATCGGCAAAAACGCGCGACCAATCCGGCTCCGGCCCACCCTCCCACGCGATGGCGCGCAGGTTGTGCACGAAGCCGCCGCTCGCCAGGATCAGGACGTCATCCCGCAAGGACTGCAGCGCACGGCCGAGCGCGATGTGATGACGGGCGCCGAGCACGCTCTGGATGGAAAGCTGCACCACGGGGATATCGGCGGCCGGCCAGCCCAGCATCAGCGGCACCCAGGCACCATGATCGAGACCGCGCGAGGTGTCGATCAGCGCCGGCAAGTCCGCCTGTTTCAAGAGCCCGGCCGTGCGTTGGGCCAGCGCGGGCGCGCCAGGCGCATTGTAGGAAAGCTCGTACAGTGCTTTGGGGAAGCCGTAGAAGTCGTGAATGGTGTCGTTGTGCGCGACGGCATTCAGCATCGGCGCATCGGTATCCCAATGCGCCGACACGGCCAGGATGGCGGATGGCTTGGGCAATCCTTCTCCCAGCCCGCGCAGAAAATCGCGCGCCGGACAGTCGTCGATGGGCAAGGTGGGAGAACCGTGGGAAACGAACAGAGCTGGAAACATGACTTTCCAGGAATGCCCCCGCAAGGCCCGCGTTTCAAGCGGCGTTTTTGCGTTTGCGGCGCATTGCACCCACCGCCGCCAAATGTCCCCGCATCACACTATGAATTGTAAATCACGCGGATATCGGCGCCGCCGGTCAGACCCTGTAGCTGACGAAGGCGAAATGACGTCCCTCGGGCGACCACGACGGCACGTTGAGCGTGCCCTGCCCGCCGAATAGATGGGCGATGACGCGCGGAGCGCCGCCCGAGGTGGGCATCACGCGTAACGTCACGTTCTTGCCCGGCGGATGATCGGGCACGGCGACATCGGTGCCGAACGAGACGAACACGATCCAGCGTCCATCGGGCGAAGGATGCGGGAACCAGTCGCGCGTGTCGTCCTCGAAGGTGATCTGCTCGGGAGCACTGCCGTTGGCGCGCATGCGCCAGAGCTTCATGTTTCCGCTGCGCGTCGAGTTGAAATAGATGAAGCGGCCGTCGGGCGAATAATCGGGACCGTCGTCGAGACCGTCGGTAGAGGTCAGGCGCGTCTCGGGGCCGCCGTCCGCCGGGCAAGCGTACAGGTTCAGGATGCGGCTGCCGCCGCGCGCCGCAACGTAGGCCAGCGTTTTGCCGTCGGGCGACCAGCCATGCCAGTAGGACGGGGCATCCGGCGTGACGAGGCGCGGCATCCCGCCTTGCGCGGGCATGACCGAGATGCGCGATTTGCCGTCCGGCCCGGATTTGTCGCTGATGGCGATCCATCGGCCGTCGGGCGAAAGTCCGTGGTCGTTATTGAGTCCGTCGAGCGGGCCGGTGTCGATTCTGACCGGCGTGCCGCCGGCGCGGTCCAGGCGATAAAGCAGGCCGACGCTGTTGAAGAGAAAATAGGAGCCGTCGCGCGACCAGTTCGGCGCCTCGATGTGATCGCTCGTGCGATAGACGACATGGCGCCCGGCACCGGCGAAATCCATGACTTCTAAAATCGATTCCATGGCGGCTGGACCTCAACTCTTGCCGCAACGTCACGCCGAACGCGCCTGTCCGCAAGCGTCTTCCAGCGTGCCGGAGCCTCACGGCCTCGTGCTGGCCGGACTCCTGCTGGCTCTTGCCTTCGGATTGCGTAGGCACCGGCCGCAAATTCTGTAAAGCGCATTTACACCGCGGATGTTCGATCGTTCGTTTTGTCGACAAATGGCAGGATTCGGCAGTGGTACGAGGATTGCTAGGCGTGACAAAGCTGTAATTATTTCGCGGAGGGGACTATGCGTCGCGGTCTGTGGGCACTCTTGATTTGCGCGGTTGCCGCGCCATTGATGACGACACCTGTCGTCGCCGTGACCATCAATCCGATCTTCGCCACAAGTTATACCGGCGGCGATCTCGGCGTCGGGCCGATTGACTCGCTGACCGGCAATCCTGCCGCCATGAAGGCCATCGAAGCGGCCGCCAAGACCGTCGGCGGGATGCTGAACGCCACCAACACGACGGTGAATATCCTGTTCTACGACGCGCCGCAGGGCAGCTTTCTCGGTGCCAGCGTCACCGGCACCGTCGCCTACACCTACGACAGCTACGTCGCGGCGCTGAAAGCGGACTCGGCGGCGCACCCGTACAATGTGAGCCTCGCCACGGCGATCAAAAACCTCGGCGCGGGCAACGGCGCATCCGATCCGAGCAACACCTTCGTGGCGCCTACGACGGCGAACGCCCGCGCGCTCGGGCTGGGCGTGGGGGCACCCTCCAGCTACGGCTTGGTCGACTCCTCGCCCGAATTCTCGAGCACCGGGGATTATCTTGGCGGCGGCGGCACGGTGGACGCCATCGTGCTGCTGAGTTCCGCGGAGCCGCTGTGCTACAACCGCCCGCCGCCTTCGCCCGGATCGCAGATCTGCTTCGACGCGCAGTCGACGATGGAACATGAGATCGACGAAGTGCTGGGCATCGGCGGGCCCTCGACGACGTTGAACGACCTTTTGGACGACCCCAATTTCGCTGAGGACTTCTTCGGCGTCGACGGCACGGTGCTGGGCAGCACGGATCCCTACCGCTACTCCGCGCCCGGTACGCCCTGCTATCACGTGAACACGGATGAATCGCCGGACACCTGCTATTTCTCAATCGACGGAGGTGTGACGTCGATCGACGAGTTCAACCAGCAATACATGGACCAAGGCGACGCGGCGGACTGGGCACTTACCGGCGCGGTCTGCCCGGGAGGGTTCTTTATAGGCGGCAAGGGGTATGTGCAGGACGCCTTCGGCTGCAACAACTCCGCAGAGGACGTTGGCTACAACACGCCCGAACGATTCGAATTCGAGGCGGTGGGCTATGACATCCCCGAACCGGGAACGCTGTTCCTGGCCGGCGCGGGATTGCTGTGGCTGCGCAGGCGCGGCGCAACAGCGCGGCGCGAACGCCGGTAATTCGCAGGCACTGAGCCATCCGGTACGAGGCCAGGGCGGCGGCGCCAAGACCGCCGCCCTTCGGCCTGGATGGACCATGACCATCGCCGCATCGTGATCGGGCGCCCGCTATGCCGGGTGCTTGAACGCGCTTCCGTTATCGTTACCATACGGAACCGGCTGCCGGCACAGAACGGCACAATCCATCGCGAGGAAACCCCATGACCAGTCGTCGTCCGCTCTCCGCTCACATCGGATTCAATGCGCAGCACTCGCCCATGGGTGCCTTCATGAGTTTCACCTGCGGCAATCCGGGAACGAAAGGCGGCATCGGCCTGCAGATCGGTCAACCGGCGGACCAGGAAGTCTTCATCGGGCTGATCGACGGCGACCGCTATGCCGAAGTGCCGCTCAAGTGTCTGCCCTTCTACATCGGTGCTGCCAGCAACGCCGCCGAAGCGTTCATGGTGGAACAGGCCGGGCCTTCCGAGGCGAATGTGCGCCCCGACGCGGTGCCGTTCGCGCCGAAGGAAATCCAGCGATTCTATAGCTGGGCGTCCGACAGCTGGCAGGCGGGCGATCTGACCTTCACGGTCTACACGCCGTTCGGGCCGATCCCCGACCCCGACAAGGCCAGCAAGGAAGAGATGCGCGACGGCCTGCGCCCGGCCGTGGTGGCGCACCTCGTGGTCGACAACACCAAAGGCACCAAGCCCAAGACCGGCATCTTCGCCCTCAACCATTCGCGTCCCGGCCCGCGCATGATCGACGAGGATCTGGGCGGCGCGAACCGCGTAGGCTTCGCCTTCCGCCGCGAGGCGGGCGTCGCCGCCGAAGTGTTCGACGTCACGGCGGCGAAGACGCCGGCCGGCGCGCCGTTCGGCTTCATGCGCTGGTCGGCCACCGACGGCATCCGCGAACGCTACAATCCGGTGCACCTGCTCGGCTCCTGCCCGGGCGTGGGCTTCGAAGTACCGCCGGGCAAGAAGTACGCGATGGTCATGGCGCTGGGCTCGTATCTGGAGCAGCCCGTCACCACCGGTTTGGACGGCAAATATCTCTACACCCGCTACTACGCCAACCTCACCGATGTGCTGCGCTCGACGCTCGACGACGCCGACAAACTGGTGGCCGCCGCCGAGAAGCTGGACGCCAAGCTGGACGCCGCGCCGGTTTCCGACGAGCAGAAATTCATCATCTCGCACGCCACCCACAGCTATTACGGCTCGACCCAACTGCTCGAAATCGAGAAGCAGCCCTTCTGGGTGGTGAACGAGGGCGAGTACTGCATGATGAACACGCTCGACTTGGCGGTCGACCACGTGTTCTGGGAACTGGATCACAATCCCTGGCTGGTGAAGAACCTGCTCGACAATTTCGCCAAGCGCTATTGCTACACGGACGAGATCAAGATTTACACCGGCGAGGCGAAGCTGTCGGCGCACGCCATGGATCACGATCCCTCCGCCGCGCCGCCGCCGCCGGACGAGGCCCAGCTCGCCCGCCCCTACGACAAAAAGCCGGGGGGCCTCAGCTTCTGTCACGACATGGGCGCGCACAACAATTTCGCGCCGAAGGGCCGTTCGAGTTACGAGCTGGCGAACCTCACCTCGACCTTCAGCTACATGACGGTGGAACAGCTCTGCAACTGGACGCTCACCGCCGGCTGCTACATGGCCAAGACGCGGGATACCGACTGGCTCAAGAAGAACCGGCAGGTGGTGGAAGAGTGCCTGACCAGCATGATCCATCGCGGCGGCGAGGTCGGCTTCGCACAATACGACAGCACGAAGACGGCGGGCGGCCAGGAGATCACCACCTACGACTCGCTCGACCATTCGCTGGCCCAGACGCGCAACAACGTCTACATGGCGGTCAAGAGTTGGGCGACGTATCGTGCGCTGGCCTTGATGTTCCGCGATCTCGGCGACAAGGCCAATCAGGAAAAGTCGCAAGCGCTGGCCGAGAAGGTGGCGGGCGTGGTTGCCGAACAGGCGGTCGACGGAATCCTGCCCGCGATCTTCGAGAAGTCGAACCCCGGCTACAACTCGCGCATTCTGCCGGCGGTGGAAGGCTGCGCCTACCCCTTCTACTTCGCCAAAACCGGCTATGCCGGGGTGAAGCCGGAAGAAATCTACTCGAGCGCGGCCGAGAAGAAGATGTTCGCCGTGCTCAAGGAACACACCCGCAAGCTGCTCACCGATCCGCAGCACCGCAACACCTTCGACGACGGCGGCATCAAGCTGTCCTCCACCTCGAACAATTCGTGGATGAGCAAGATCTCGATCTTCATGGACGTGACGCGGCGCGTGTTCGGGCTCGACAAGGATGCGGCCGTGGCCGGGGTGTTGAAGAAGGCCGACGCCGCACACGTGAAATGGCAGACCGTCGGCAGTTCCTATTGGGCCTGCTGCGACCAGATCGTGTCCGGCGAAGGCAAGGCGAGCCGCTACTACCCGCGCATCATTACCAGCGCGCTTTGGATGGAGTGAACGGAACACAACGTCCGAACAGGGTGGGACGGCTGGGCGCTGCCCCACCCTTTGTTTTTGTGCGAAGCTGGGGGCCGGCGAGGCGTTTTGCCCGCCGTTCTGCGGAAAATACCGACGCGACGCCTTTGCCGGGAGCCTTTATCTAGAGCCCGAGAGACCCCTGCGGCATACGAAACCTTGACACCGTGTCCAACTTTCTGCTAAATGATATTGAGAATGGCTCGCAACTAGATTCTCAAATGGGATGGTGGAGACGCAATGCTTCGTGAAAGTCCTCCGGTGATTGCCCGCTCTCCGCTCGGTCGGGGACGCCTTGGATTTCGCGGCCGCATCGACTCCATTCAGGCCACCGGAAGCGGGTCGGGACTGGCGCCAGACGAATTGGAGCGCCGTCTGATCGAACTTGGTTTCGTGGAGGGCGCCTCGGTCGAAATCCTGCACGAAGGCATCATCGGACGCGATCCGATCGCCGTGCGCGTCGACAGCGCAACGGTCGCGATCCGCCGTCGCGAAGCCATGGCCATCCTGGTCGTCTAGTAAGCGGAACCGATATGACCGACTGCTGCTCCGACACGCCAACCATCGAGGCGGGTGCGGCTACCACGACGGTCGGCCTCGGCTCGTGCCAATGCGCGCTGGTGGGCACGCCCAACAGCGGCAAGACAGCCCTTTTCAACGCCCTGACCGGCAGCCGCCAGAAGGTGGCGAACTATCCCGGCGTGACGGTGGAGCGCAAAGCCGGCGTGGTGCATACGCCGGCCGGTCTCTGCATCCGCATCGTCGACCTGCCCGGCACCTATTCCCTGCGGGCGCGCAGCCCGGACGAAGAAATCACCCGCGACGTGGTGCTGGGCAAGCTGGCGAGCGAGACGCCGCCCGATTTCCTGGTCTGCGTCGCCGATTCCACCAACCTGCGGCTGGCGCTGCGCCTGGTGCTGGAGTTGAGGCGCGTCGGCCGGCCGATGATGCTGGTGCTCAACATGTACGACATCGCGCGCCGCCGCGGCCTGGACATCGACGCGCACAAACTCTCCGAGTTGCTCGGCGTGCCCGTGGTCACCGCGGTGTCGGTGCGCAAAGGCGGCATCGATGCGGTGCTCTCGGAACTCGACAAGCTGGCACCCAAGGGCGGCGGCAGCGCCAGCTCGTGGCATTCGCCCAGCGCCACCGATCTGCGCGCCGATCAGCACAAGGCCGACGAAATCCTGCGCGCCGCCGTCAGGACGCCGGGCCGGCCCGACACGCTGACCGCGCGGCTCGACAGCGTGCTGCTGCATCCGGCGGCGGGCCTCGCCATCTTGTTCGTCATCTTGTTCGTGATGTTCCAAGCAGTGTTCACCTGGGCCAAGCCGCTGATGGACCTGATCTCGAACGGCTTCGGTTGGCTGGGCGCGTCCACCCACGCGGCGCTTCCCGCCGGACTGCTGCAAAGTTTCATCGAGAACGGCGTGATCGGCGGCGTGGGCAGTGTGGTGGTGTTCCTGCCGCAGATCCTGATCCTGTTCCTGTTCATCCTGCTGTTGGAAGATTTGGGCTACATGGCCCGCGCGGCATTCCTAATGGACAAGATCATGGGCGGCGCCGGTCTGCACGGACGCGCCTTCATCCCGCTGCTCTCCAGCTTCGCCTGCGCCATCCCCGGCATCATGTCGACGCGGGTGATCGACAACAAACGCGACCGGCTGACGACCATCCTGGTGGCGCCGCTGATGACCTGTTCGGCACGCATTCCCGTCTACACCTTGATCGTCGCCGCGTTCATTCCGAACACCAATGTGTGGGGAGTCTTCAGCCTGCAGGGCCTCGTGATGTTCGGTCTTTATGGGGCGGGTATCTTGAGCGCCCTTGGCGTGTCGACGGCCGCGAAATACGTGTTCTGGCGCGACGAGCCGAGCCCGCCCTTCATGCTCGAACTGCCCGACTACAAGCTGCCGCGGCTCAAGAGCGTGGGCCTCGGTTTGGTCACGCGGGCGAAAGCGTTCCTCTATCGCGCCGGCACCACGATTTTTGCGATGATGATGCTGGTGTGGTTCCTCGCCAGCTTCCCGCGGCCGCCCATGGGCGCGAGCGGACCCGCCATCAATTACAGCCTTGCGGCGATGATCGGACGGCTGATCCATCCGCTCCTCGCGCCGATCGGCTTCAACTGGCAGATCAGCGTGGCGCTGATCCCCGGCATGGCGGCACGCGAAGTGGCCGTCGCCGCGCTCGGCACCGTCTATTCGATTTCGGGCGGCAGCGATGCGGCGGGCGCCATCGGCTCGCGGCTGGCCGGACAATGGAGCATTGCGACGGCGCTGGCGTTCCTGGCCTGGTACGTCTTCGCGCCCCAATGCGCCTCCACCTTGGCGGTGATCCGCCGCGAGACCGGCAGTTCGAAGTGGATGTGGGTCACCTTCGGCTACATGCTGGCGCTGGCCTATATCGCGGCGTTTGCCACCTATCACATCGCCGTGGCCCTGGGTGCGGGCTGAAATCCGAGCTTGCCGCTCCGTAGCCAACATCGCGGCAGCGGTGCACAGTGCGACTCGCAATCGCGCGGAGGCAGATATGACGGGCAAGACAGCGGGGATCATTTTGGGGACGGTGTTGGCGGGTGCAATGGCGCAAGCCGCTCCGGCCGACCACTACACGACCGCCGACCTGGCCGCGCAGATGGACAAGCTGAAGGCCGCCGCCGCCGCGACCGGCTCGTCGAGTGAGACGCTGCAGCAATACCAGAACCACTTCACCATGCTGTCCTACCGCAACAAGGACGGCGGCGCGGAATTGCACCAGCGCTTCGCCGACATTTTCTTTGTCGTGCGCGGCAAGGCGACGCTTGTCACCGAAGGCTCGATTCCGAATGCCAAGGATGAAAGCCCCGGCGAAGTGCGCGGTGCCGCGGTGGTCGGCGGCAAAACGGCCGCGATCGAGGCGGGCGATGTCGTTCACATCCCCGCGGGCACGCCCCACCAGCTTCTGATCTCGCCGGGCGACGAGTTTCTCTATCTCGTCATCAAGGTGAAAGAGCACGATTGAACAGCGACAATTGACGCCGCTTTGCGCCCGCAAACGGCCGCCGGACACGCATTAAGAGCTTTGCGACGTGGAGGCCGTATGCCGCGCGTACCCGCCGAAAACAGACGTTCGGTAAATTCGGGGCTCTCGTTCGCGGCAGGCGTGGCTTACTCGCCGGTCTTGTCCTCCGTCTTATGCACGGCAGGCTGATCGGCGAGCACAACCGTCAAAAGCGAGTTGTGCACCTCGATTTTCCCGTTGTAGCTGATGAAGCCCAGCTTGCGGAATTTGTTCATGAAAAAACTCACTCGAGAACGGGTCGTACCGATCATATCCGCCAGCATTTCCTGGCTGACGTTCGCGATAATGGTCTTCGGCAGCCCCTCTTTGCCGTAGTTGGCCAACAACAGAAGCGCTCTGGCGAGGCGCTTTTCGCTCGAATTGAACAGCTGATCGACAAGATCGGCTTCGACGCGCATCGAGCGGGCAAGCAGGTGCTTGATAAACATCCTCGAGAACGACGGGGGCTCTTTTAGGGCCCGAACAGCGGCGACGCGCGAAATCCGGAGCACTTCGCTTTCACCAACGGACGTCGCCGTCGCCATACGCTTGTCCTGACCGGCAAGGCACCCTTCACCGAAAAATTCGTCCTTCGCCAGCATGCCGATGACCGCTTCCCGGCCTTGCGCGGAAATAGTCGTGACTTTGACCTCGCCGCTTCGGATGTAGAAAATCGCCTCTGCCTCGTCCCCCTGGGCATAGATCGTCGCGTTCTTCTTGTACTTTGTCAGCGTTCGTCCGCTGCCGGCCGTGGCGAGAAACGTCTTTGCATCGAACGGTTGAGAGGGGGCGCTCTTCAACGGGGCACGCTGTCCTAAGGTTACGCCACGTCGGGCGGCCCGGTGCGCGCCTCAATTGTGGCGCTGGGGTTTGGAAAACATGCCATTTGCCAACTCGGGCGTGGAGGTTCGGAATATACTTAGCCCGTTACCCCGGGAATTGAGATCCTGGGGCCGGGACCGATTGCTGGTGAAGCAACAACGATCCGGTCGGCATCGCATCTAACGCATCTCGACCGTGCCCGCCCGATGTTCCAAATCACTGCGCCTGAGAAGCGCTCCGCAATAGGCCGCAATCGTTACGATATGCTGCGGGCGCTGCGTCGCGCGGCCAAGCGCGGTTCTCCGGCGAGAAGCCACGGAGGGGTCATATGGCAAAACTCCTGCTCTATCGGACGCCTCGCGTTCTGGCGATCGCATTCATCCTGTTCATCAGCCTGTTCGCGCTGGACGTGTTCGAAGAAGAACACGGCTTCGTGCAGATCGCCGCCGCCTTGCTGGCGCGTCTGGTGCCATCGTTCGTGTTGCTGACCGTGCTGGTGTTCGCCTGGAAATGGGAATGGGTCGGCGCACTGTTCTTCGCCGCGGCCGCGGGCCTGATGCTGTTCGTCGTCTGGGCCGGGCGCATACCGTTCTATGTCGGACCGCTGGAGCACAAGACGATGGGCTCCTTCGCCCTCGCCGGCCCGGCGCTGCTGGTGGCGCTGCTGTTCCTCTTGGGCTGGCTCAGGCGGCACAAATCCCACGCGCCCGACAGACATTCGCCGTGACGACCCGCGCACGGCGGCAGCGTTAACCAGCAAAATCAGGCCTTTGCGGCGCCCCGCAGAATTGCCGCATTGAGTGGGCAGAATTTCGGCGCACTCTGAATGTGTCCGGGGGGATACCGATGCGCAAATTGTGGAAGGGCCTGCGCTGGGGCGCGTTCCTGTTCGCGCTTACGGTCGATGCGCTGTTGTTCTGGACTTCCGAGCCGTTCTCGGTGGACAGCTTCGTGGCGACCGGGCTCGCCTCGCTCATCATGTTCCTGGTATTCGTCAAGCTCGCCAACCTGTTCCGCGGCAGCTCGCGCATCCGCCGCATCCTGGAGGACAACGAAGTCAAGGTGCACGAGACCTGCGTGCACTGGATCAAGCTGGTGCGCGCCGTCCGCACCGACAAGACCGCCTGGCGCTGGATCGGCATTCCGGTCTTGATTGCGATCTTCGTGACGCTGTTCGAAGCGGCGTGGCTGGTGTGCCTTGTAGTGACGAAATCGGGCGGCGATCCGGGCTGGTTCGGGGCGATCTTCCGTGTGCTGCCGCACAACGAGGTATTGATCGGGTTCTATATCCCGCTGGTGTTTTCGATTCCCTTCGCGATCAGCCACGTGGCCGAATGGAGCACGCATCGCTACGTCATCACGCCGCTGCGCGTCATCATCCACTACGGCATCTTCGATTATCACATGCACGGGATCCTGCTCTCCCGCGTGGTCGACGCGCAGCAGGACTACACGTTCTGGGAACAGTTGCTGAACTATGGCGATATCGTCTTCCGCGAGACCTCGGGCGAGGCCGAAACGCTGGAATGCGTGTGGGGGCCGAAGAAGTTCGCCAAGCTCGCGGTGCGCTACAGCCATGCGCTGGAAGGCGCCGGCGATAAGGCGGGGGCAGACAGCCTCGAAGGTTAGCGAGCGTCCGGTTCGGCCCTGCACGGGCCGTGCGTATTACTGACAATCTGTCAGACCGTGCAGGAATTTCGCGCCCGACGGCTTATCGGTATCATAATAGCATTAATTTTCTGCAACTCATGTTGCGAACGCGTCGCATTAGTAGAAAAAGACTCAGTAATTTCAATGCAATAATTCTCTACCTGGGCAATACTGCCGCAGGCGTCATCTTCGCTTGACATATGTTTAGAACTATTCTAATTACAGTTCCAACAAACGCAGAGGAGTTCAGACCCGTGTTGAGCGTAGGCGATAAGTTTCCCGAATTTGCCGTAAAGGCCGTCGTTTCCACCGACCCCAGGACCGCATTCACCGATGTGAGCAATACATCGGATGTGGGCAAGTGGAAGGTCGTGTTCTTCTGGCCCAAGGATTTTACCTTTGTCTGCCCGACCGAGATCGCGGGCTTCGGCAAGCTCAATGGCGACTTCAAGGATCGTGATGCGGTGATCTACGGCGTCTCCGTGGACAGCGAGTTCGTCCACCTTGCCTGGCGCAACAATCACCCCGACCTGAAGAACCTGCCGTTCGCGATGCTGTCGGACATCAAGCGCGAGCTTTCGACCGCCCTTGGCGTCCTCGATGCCGACGCCGGTGTCGCCAAGCGCGCCACCTTCGTGGTCGATCCCGAGGGCATCATCCGGTTTGTCTATGTGACGGACATGAACGTCGGCCGCAATCCGCAGGAAGTCCTGCGCGTGCTGGATGCGCTGCAGACCGACGAACTCTGTCCCTGCAATTGGCAGAAGGGCGAGGACGTTATCAAGCCCGCCGCGTAACTGCCATTAAAGGCCTGGCTGTTGTGATCCCCCTCCCTCCGGCCAGGTCTACAGTGAGCCCCGCCGGCGTGTCCCCTCCCGCCGGCGGGGTTTCCATTTTGAAAGACCTCTGTTGCATCAAAGGTAGATCGTCATGTCGCTCGAAACCCTGAAAGACCGCCTGCCCGAATACGCCAAGGACCTGAAGCTCAACCTCTCCACGCTCGCCGCCGAGCCCTCGCTCAACGAGCAGCAACGGGCGGGCACGTTCATCGCCTGTGCGCTGGCATCGCGCCACGCCGCCACCACCAAGGCCATCTTCGCCGAATTCGCACCCAAGCTTTCGGGCGAGGCGCTGACTGCCGCGCGCGCCGCCGCCGCGATCATGGGCATGAACAACGTCTATTATCGCTTCACGCATCTGGCGAGCGCGCCGGATTACAAGACCATGCCCGCCAAACTGCGCATGAACGTGATCGGCAAGCCCGGCGTCGATCGGGCCGATTTCGAGCTGTGGTGCCTGGCGGTTTCCGCCATCAACGGCTGCGGCGCCTGTATCGACAGCCACGAGAAGGTGTTGCGCAGCGCCGGCATGACGGCCGAGCAGGTGCAAGCCGCCGTCCGCATCGCCGCGACCGTGCACGGCGTGGCCGCCACGCTCGACGGTGAAGACGCCGAAGTCTCGGCTTTCGCGGCTGCCTGATGGCCGCTTCTCTGCTGCGGTGCTATACCGGCGTGCCGGTGTAGAACCGCAGGGGGAACCATGAAACGAATTGCCGCCGCGATCGGCGTGATCGCGATGCTGGGCGCGGCGCATGCCGCCGCTCCATTCGCGCAGGAACGCATCGACTGGAACAAACCGTCGGAGCCGTTCCACATCATCGCCAATATAAATTACGTCGGCACCGCGGATCTCGCGATCTATCTGATCGCGACGCCCAAGGGCGACATTCTGATCGACGCCGGAGAGCCGGAATCGCCGCCGCTGATCGAGAAAAACATCGCCGCGCTCGGCTTCAAGCTGACGGACATCAAATACATCATCAACAGCCATGCCCATTTCGATCACGCGGGCGGACTGGCGGAACTCCAGAAGAAAACAGGCGCCAAGATCGTGGATGGCGCGCGCGACAAGGCAATTCTGGAGCGCGGCTACATCACCTTCGGGCCGAGTGCGCCCATCCATTTCGCGCCCGTGCATGTCGATCGCGCGGTGAATGACGGCGACACGCTATCGCTGGGCGGCGTGACGCTGACGGCGCATCTGACGGCAGGCCATACGCCGGGATGCACGACCTGGACCATGCCGGTCACCGAGAGCGGCAAGACGCATCACGTCGTGTTCGCCTGCAGCACCACGACGGGCGGCAATCCGCTGGTCGGCAACAAGGAGTACCCCACCATCGTCTCCGACTTCCGCCGCAGCTTCGCGGTGTTGAAAGCGCTGGATGGCGACGTATTCCTGCCCGGCCACGCGCGTTTCTATGACGCCCACGGCAAGGCGGCACGCGCCAAGGCGGGCGCGCCCAACTCCTTCGTCGATGCGGGCGAATTGCGTCGCTACACCGAGCAGAGCGAGCGCGACTTCAACGCCGAACTGGCCAAGGAACAGGCGGGCGGGAAACCTTGATTCGCGATTAGCGTGATATTCAGATGCTTTCGCACGTTTGGTGCTTTGAGGTCCCCGATGTTCCGGACGAGAATGCGCTGCTGCCGAAGGAGTATTCTCACATGCGTCTTGTGTTTCCCGCCGTACTGATGATCGGCCTTTGCGCCGGTTCTGCCTGTGCCCAGAGCGACGATCAAACGGGCGCATACGGCCAGCTTCAGAACGCCACCAGCGGAAACCAGACGCTGCAGCAGACCTATGGCGACACCGGCCACGACGAAAGCTGCCCCTCGGCCTGCCCGAGCGGCAATACCAACGTGCCCGATCCCGGCCCGCCGCAGCCCGACACGCCCAGCAGCGATCAGAACAACAACGGCAGCAACGGCTCCGGCGGCTAAACCGGCGGCGGATTGCGGCTGGGGAAGGAACGCTGGTGCCAATAGGGATAGGCGGGCGTCACGGCGCTGGCCGTATCGAGTATGGCGATCTGTTCTTTCGTCAGCGACCAGCCGACCGCACCGAGATTGTCGCGCAGTTGCTGTTCGTTGCGCGCGCCCATGATCACCGTCGAGACGGTCGGCCGCTGCAAGAGCCAGTTGAGCGCAATCTGCGGCACGGTCTTGCCCGTTTCCTTGGCGACTTCATCCAGTGCGTCGACCACGCGATATAGACGCTGGTCCGGGACGGGCGGCCCGATGTCCGCCGTCTTGTGCAGGCGGCTGACCGCCGGAAGCGGCGCTCCGCGGCGGACTTTCCCGGTGAGACGGCCCCAGCCGAGCGGGCTCCAAACCACGGTGCCCACGCCTTCCTTGAGCGCGAGCGGCATCAACTCCCATTCGTAATCGCGGCCCACCAGCGAGTAATAAGCCTGATGCGCGACGTAGCGCGGATAACCGTAGCGGTCGGCCACCGCCAGCGCCTGCATCAAGTGCCAGCCGGAGAAATTCGAAACGCCGACATAGCCGATCTTCCCGGCGCGCACGAGGTGGTCGAGGGTCGCCAGGATTTCTTCGGGCGGCGTCATGGCGTCGAATCCGTGAAGCTGGAACAGATCGATGTGATCGGTGCCGAGCCGCTTCAGCGAGGCTTCCACTGCGCGGGTGATGTGAAACCGCGAGGAGCCCTCGTCGTTGGGACCCTCGCCCGTGGGGAACGTCGCCTTGGTCGAAATCAGAACCTTGTCCCGGCGCCCCTTGATGGCCGCGCCCAGAACTTCCTCGGCCGCACCTGCCGAATAGCCGTCGGCGGAATCGAACATGGTGACGCCCGCCTCCAGGCAGATGTCCACCAGCCGGGTGGCTTCCTTGACGTCGGTCTCGCCCCAGGCTTGGAAAAACTCCCCGTGTCCCGCGAAGGTCGCGGTTCCCATCGTGAGTGCGGGAACCTTGAAGCCCGAGCGGCCGAGCAAGCGATATTCCATGGGTAACTCCTCGATCAAAAGATCTTCGTGTCTGCCATGTAGTGTTGTCTCACCGGACTGTCATCCCCGGCCGAGCATTGTGCAGCGATGCGAGGGGAAGGGGCCCAGGTGTTGGAGCTTGCCGGACACCAGTCGCAAATTTGTGTCAGAGGAGAAGTCCTTCCACGCCGAGCTGTGCCGATACCTGGATTCCCGTCCCCTCGCGCGAACGCCGCTCGCGCTCGGCCGGGAATGACAGCAAGTTGACCTAAAGTTCCGGCACCGTCTGCTGCAACCGCCCGCCGACGCGGACAGGATCGATGCGCGTTGCCAAGCCCTTGGCATCCGTCGCAACAAACGCGCCGCACAGCGTGGCCGGGCCGTTGGCGGGCGTGAAGCGGCTGCCGTGCATCTTCCTGAGGAAGCGCTGGATAGGCTCGTATTTCTCCATGCCGATCACGGAATCGTAATCGCAGCAGGCGCCCGCATCGGTGAGATAGCCCGTGCCGCCCGGCAGCACCTGGGCATCGGCGGTGGGGATGTGCGAATGGCTGCCCACCACCGCGCTGGCGCGGCCGTCGCAGAATTGGCCCATCGCCATCTTCTCGGACGTCGCTTCCGCGTGCATGTCAATGAACACCGCATCGGCTCCTTCGCCGAGCGGGCACGCGCCCAGTTCCGCCTCGGCCGCCGCGAACGGGTCGTCGAGCGCATCCATGAAGACGCGCCCCATCAGATTGAGCACCAGCACGCGCTCGCCTTTGCGCGTCTCGTACAGGCCCGCCCCTTTGCCCGGCACGCCCGCGGGATAATTGCGCGGCCGCAGGATGCGGTCCTCGTGATCGATGAAGGAGAGGATCTCCTTCTGGTCGGCCCAGTGATTGCCCGTCGTGATGCAATCGACCCCGGTGGCGAACAGCTCGTCCGCCAGGGCGCGCGTGAGGCCGAAGCCGCCGGCCGCGTTCTCGCCGTTGGCGATGATGAAATCGGGCTGCAGCAGGTCCTTGAGCCATCCCAGTTCGGCCCCCACGACCTCGCGGCCGGGGCGCCCGATGATGTCGCCGATGAACAGAATGCGCATAGGCCGGTCATAGCATATTGTGGCGGCCGGACCAGCCTTCCGGGGGGGATTCCATGGCTCGGCTGAAGTCGCTCGGACGTCTTTTCTGGCTCGTGCTCATCGGCGTGTGCCTGTTCGTGCCGGCGGGGACGCTCGCTTGGCCGGGTGCATGGATTTTTCTTCTGCTGTTCATCGGCGGCATGTTCGCCACTATGGGCTGGCTCAAGCGCCACGACCCTGCCTTGTTCGAGGAACGCTTGCGCAGCTTCGGGCGCCAACCGGACCAGCCGGCCTGGGACAAGGCGTTCGGGCTTGCCATGGGCACGGTATGGTACGGCTGGCTCGCGGCGATGGGGTTCGAGGCCCGCGGGGCGGCCGGCACGCCCATTGCGGCCCTTGGAGCCGGTGCGGGGCTGATGGTTGCGGGCTATCTCCTCATCGTTTGGAGCTTCAAGGCCAACACTTTCGCCGCCACGGTGGTGCGCCTGCAGACCGAGCGGAGCCAGACGGTCTGCGACCGCGGGCCTTACGCGATCGTGCGTCATCCGATTTATGCCGCGTCCATCGCCATCCATATCGGTACGGCACTCGTCCTGGGCGCGCGGTGGGGCCTTCTCGTGTTGCCGCTGCTCATTGCGATGCTCGCCGTCCGCGCGGTGCTGGAGGAGCGGACCTTGCGCAACGGCCTGCCGGGATATGACGATTATGCGGCACGAGTGCGCTTTCGGCTGGTGCCCTTTGTCTGGTAAGAGCCCTCTGCCGGCGGTTCGGAAGGACTCATGCAAGCCACGAAAATACAGGCGATCGTGTTCGATTTCTTCGGCGTCATCTGTTCCGAGATCGCGCCCTTCGTGCTGCCCAAATATATGTCGCAGGAGCAGGCGGTCGCCTACAAGGCGACCATCGTGCACGACGCCGACACCGGCACGATCACACAGGACGAGATGTTCCGCCGGCTATCGGCCATCGCCCGCGTGCCGCCCGAGAAGCTCCACGAGGAATTCTGGTCGTATGTCCGCATCGACCCCGAGATGGTTGCGCTGATCGAGGATTTGCGCCGGCGCTATCGCGTGGCGCTGCTCACCAATGCGCTGACCCCGTTCTTTCGCCAGATTGCCGCCAAATACGATCTGGAACGGCTGTTCGAGGTCATTCTGGTGTCTTCGGAAGAGGGCCTCGCCAAGCCCGATCCGGCGTTCTACCGGCTGATGGTCGTGACGCTGCGCCTCGAACCGCAAGCATGCGTGTTCATCGACGACAATCCCGAAAACCTCGAAGCGGCCGGCAGTGTCGGGATGCAGACGTTGCTGTTCGAGGGCGCGGATAAACTGAAACGCGACCTGACGCGGCTTACGCAGGCATGACCGGGGCGAAGGTGCGCAATCCCTTCTCGGTCAGGATCGCATCGAGCCGCTGGTCGTGTGCCGCGTGCGGCAGCGCGGGCACTTCCTGGCCCGCATAGGCGATGCCGATGGCCCGGACGGGGCCCTGCGCCCTTAAGACCGCGAGCGTGCGGTCGTAATAGCCGCCGCCGTAACCCAGCCGTGTGCCTTCGCCATCAAAGGCGAGCAGCGGCACCAGCAGGACGGACGGCGTGACCGCTTCGGCGCCGACCAGCGGCTCGGCGATCCCGAACGCGCCGACGCGCATGGCATCACTCTCGCGCCAGCGATGGAACCGCAGCGGGGTGTGTTTGGCCACGACACAGGGCAGCGCCAGGGGATGGCCTTTGGCGCCCAGCGCCAGCATCAGCGCGCGGGGATCGGCCTCCTCGCGAAAGGCCCAATAGCCGGAAACCACCGCGCCTTCCGGCAATGCCAACGCCCCGGCGAAGCCCGCGATGGCGGTCGCAAAGCCGGCCCGGGCCAGCGTGCGGCGGCGCTGCTCGGCGTCTTTGCGAAGGTCGGCTTTGGGTTCGATCATGGGTGCGAAGTGGACAGGACCGCCTACGCCGTTGGATGTCGATCCTCACGGGCCTGCAAGTGCAGGTGGGCGCCGTGTATCCGGGACCACGGTCCCGGTCAGTGACAGCTCCCGGTGAGTACCATTAAGGCCCCTGGGTATCACGCTCCTGACGCGCGAGGCAGTACCTGTCCAATTCCAATGTAGGGGTGCCGGGGGCATGGCGCCAGCGCAATCGCATTAACCATGTGGCTGCGGTGTGCGCAATTGTGCCCTCCGGCGGCCACCCTCTCAGGTGGTAAGGTTACTTAATTGGGCTCGGCCGGGGGACGGGGCGTGGGGGATATTTGGCACTTCGTCATAACAAATCCCGGCCGGTTGGCTATCGCGACCCTCATACTTGTATTGGTCGCGATCTTGGCAGTTCGGCTCGCGAGGATAATTTCGCGCGCGGTCGTAGGGCTTTATCGACGGTCGAAGGCACACGTCCTTCGCCTTTTCAAGGAAATCAGCGACTGGTGGTCGAGGCGGTGGTCGCCTGTTGCGGTTTGGCTGCGCCGCATTCCACACGCCGTAAAGTACACTCTGTTGGTCATGTTGGCATCGGTCCTAGTGCCGGCATTGATCGGCTGTCTGGTCTGGACATTTCTGGGCCAGGTTAAAACAGGCATTCTCCACGACGCGACGACCAACGTGTTCGTCGCCATTGTCGCTGGCTTCACGGCCGCGCTCCTCGTCTCCACTTTCCGTAACCATCGCATCAAGCTATCCGATCGGTTGATCGAGCGACTGGCGGAGAGGGTCCGACCGGACGGCGGTTTGGATGCCGACCAAGCTCCCTTCAGGCAGAAGGACCCGCGTTGGCTCGATGATGGGAAATCGCGGCAATACGAGAATCTCGACCAGCCCTCGAAGAAGGCCGTACGCTGGATGGCGGTGGTCTGGCAGGCGAGCAATCCGCCATACTCACAACACACGATCGATTGTCTGCGTGAACAGATCGATGCACTGGAAACGAAGATTGCGGACCTCAAAATGGAGTCCGCCCGCGCTGGGGAGCCAAGTCAGGTACCGGCCGTGGAATGGGTGTGTTTCGTTTCGAAAACCGGAAAATTCGGCGCCTTTCAGGATTACAGGATATTCCGCTATCAAATTCGTCAAAAAAGGAACGCTTCATATCTGGCGCTCTTGAACGCCGTAACCGAAGATGAATTCACGAAAGCAATCGAGGACAACATCACGCGTAGCGACCCGCAAACCGATGAGAATGTGCCACCGCAGTATTATTCCGATGCCATCCCGGGGTTGCAGAAATTCTCGATCGAGAAGGGAAAAACGAACGAAGACGCTCTCAAGGACATGGCTGCAGGAAACAAGATCCGCGCCATGTTGATCTCGAATACGGAGGCGGCCGAGCCGCGAGGCGTCATCACACTCAAGGAGCTTGCGGAGAGGATGCTGTTCGAACCGCTTCGGAACTACCGTCCGCAAAGCAAGCTGGACGTCACCGACAAGTAACGCAAACTGCCGGGATTGCCGCTCACGCAGCCTTGAGTTTGGCGGCGATGTCTTCGATGCGTTTGACGGCATTCTCCAGCACGTCGGCGGCGGCGCCTTCGCTGCGTTCGGCCCGCCCGCCCAGTTCCTCGCGCGCGCCCTTCTCTTCTTCGAATTGGCGCTGCAGGGTTTCGAGCCGCGAGTCGGCCACGTGCTTTTCGTCCGCGAGCAGCAGTGCCGCCATCAGGATCAGACGTTGATCGCCCACCTGCCCGACCGAGCCCAACAGCTCGCTCACCTTGGAATCGACTTCGGCCGCCAGCGCCTTCAGGTGGTCTTCCTCGCCGTCGTCGCACGCGATCGTGTAAGCGCGGCTGTTCACCATGACATTTACGAGGGGCATTCGAATCTCCGTTACCGAAAGCGGACAGCGAATAGGGAATGGCGAATTGGGAAAAGTGACAAGTTTGAGCCTATTCGCGGCTCGCCATTTGCTATCGTCCCAGCGCCGCGCGGATCTCCGCGATGGCGCCGTCGAGGCGGCCTTCGACTTCCTCGGTCAATCCCGACAGCGAGCGCGCTTCGTCTTCCAGCTCGGCCACGCGCGTCACCAATTTTTCGCGTTCCGCATCGAGCTCGGCGATGCGCGCGCGGGCTTTTTCGGCCGAATCGCGGGCCTGGGCCAGCGGCCGCGCGGCCTCCTCCAGCGTATCCAGAGCCTTGGACAGCCGTTCCGCCGCCAGTTCCAACCTGCTCATGGATGCCTCCTCTCGCAATGCACGCAAGGCCTTAAGCGGCGACCTTAGACGCGTGCCCGAAGGCGGGTCAACGCGTGCGCGCACATGTTCCTGTGGGAAGACCTTGACGCGTTCCGCAAAGGCTCGTTTAAGGCCCCGTGCACCATCAAAAGGCCGCCTCCGATGAGCAGTAGCAACCCATCCGCCAGCAGTTTCCAGCAACATACCCGCCATCTTGCGAACGCGATTCGCGCCCTCTCGATGGACGGCGTGCAGGCTGCCAAATCCGGTCATCCCGGCATGCCCATGGGCATGGCCGACGTGGCGACCGTGCTGTTCTCGAAATTCCTCAAATTCGACGCCGCAGACCCGGCTTGGCCCGACCGGGACCGTTTCGTGCTGTCTGCCGGACACGGCTCGATGCTGCTCTATTCGCTGCTCTATTTGACCGGCTATCCAAAAATCACGATCGACAACATCAAGTTGTTCCGCAATGTGGCGAGCCCCTGCGCCGGCCATCCCGAATACGGCCATCTGCCCGGCATCGAAACCACCACCGGCCCGCTGGGTCAGGGCATCGGCAACGCCGTCGGCATGGCGATGGCCGAGCGCATCCTGAACGCACGCTTCGGCGACGGCCTCGTCGATCACAAGACCTATGTGCTGGCAGGCGACGGCTGCCTGATGGAAGGCATCAGCCACGAAGCCATCTCGCTGGCCGGGCACCTCAAGCTCAACAAGCTTGTGTTGCTTTACGATGACAATCACATCTCGATCGACGGACCGACTTCGCTGTCGGATTCGACCGATCCCATCCTGCGCTTCGAAGCGGCCGGCTGGGCGACGCGGCGCGCCGACGGCCATTCCGCCGAGGACATCGAGGCGGCGCTCGCCTGGGCGCAGAAGAACGACAAGCCCAGCATGATCGCCTTCCGCACCATCATCGGCTTCGGCGCCCCCCACAAACAGGGCACATCCAAGGCACATGGCGAAGCCTTGGGGCCCGAGGAAGTCGCCGCGGCCCGCAAGGAACTCAACTGGCCGTACGATCCCTTCGTTATTCCGGACGACATCCTGTCGGAGTGGCGCACCATCGGCGCCCGCGGCAACGCCCAGCACAAGGCCTGGAACGACCGCCACAACGCCGCCGCCGACGACGTGAAGACTGCGTTCGACGTGCTGCAGAAGGGCGATGTTCCGGCTGCGACCATCGCCGCGTTGAACGAGGTCAAGAAGAAGGCCAGCGCCGAGAAGCCCGCCGTCGCCACCCGCAAGGCCTCGGAAATGGCGCTGGACGTCATCAACGCGAGCTGGGCCGCAACCATCGGCGGTTCCGCAGACCTCACGCCGTCGAACAACACCAAGACGAAAGACCTGAAAGACATCACGCCGGAGGATTTCTCCGGCCGCTACATCCATTACGGCATCCGCGAGCACGGCATGGCCGCCGCGATGAACGGCATGGCGCTGCACGGAGGCGTCGTTCCCTACGGCGGCACCTTCATGGTGTTCTCCGATTACTGCCGTCCGTCGATCCGGCTGGCGTCGTTGATGGGCATTCGCGTCGTTTTCGTCATGACCCACGATTCCATCGGCCTGGGCGAGGACGGACCCACCCATCAGCCGGTCGAGCATCTGGCCGCGATGCGCGCCATGCCGGAACTGCGCGTCTATCGCCCCGCCGACGTGGTGGAAACCGCCGAGTGCTGGGCGCTGGCGCTGGCCGACAAGCATCATCCCAGCTTCCTCGCCTTGACGCGCCAGAACCTGCCGACGGTGCGCACGACGCACACGGACGAAAACCTCAGCGCCAAGGGTGCCTACGAACTCGCGGCGGCGCCGAATGCGAAAGTGACGCTTTTCTCAACCGGCTCGGAAATCGAGCTGGCCCTGAAGGCGAAAGAAATTCTCGCCGCCGAAAACATCGCGGCGCGGGTGGTCTCGATGCCCTGCTGGGAGCTGTTCGAGCAACAAAGCGCAACATACCGCGAGAGCGTCCTCGGCCCGGGCACCGCAAAAGTGGCAATTGAGGCAGCCGTACGCTTCGGCTGGGACCGCTATATCGGGGCAAATGGGCAATTCGTAGGCATGCACTCCTTCGGCGCCAGCGGCGTCTACAAGGACGTTTACAAGCGCTTCGGTATTACCGCCGAGGCCGTCGCCGAAGCGGCAAAAAGTGCATTGAAAGGGTAATGGTTCAGGACTAAGTGAGCCACGACAAGATAGAAAGATTCTAGGAGGTCAATATGGCCATTCGCGTTGCTATCAATGGTTTCGGCCGCATCGGGCGGCTGGTGTTGCGTTCAATCGTCGAAAACGGCCGCCGCGACATCGAAGTCGTGGCGATTAACGATCTTGGGCCCGTGCCGACGAACGCGCATCTGCTGCGCTACGACTCGGTACACGGCCGTTTCCCCGCCACCGTGACGGTTGATGGCGACACCATGGTCGTCGCCGGCCACAAGATCAAAGTGACCGCGATCAAGGAGCCGAGGGAACTTCCCTACAAGGACCTCGGCGTCGACATCGCGATGGAATGCACAGGCCGCTTCACCGCGCGCGACAAGGCCGCGATCCTGCTCGAAGCCGGCGCCAAGCGCGTGCTGGTCTCCGCTCCGTCCGACGGTGCCGATCTCACGGTCGTCTACGGCGTCAACCACGACAAGCTGACGAAGGATCACCTCGTCGTCTCCAACGCCTCGTGCACCACAAACGGCCTGGCGCCCGTCGCCAAGGTGCTGAACGACGTGTTCGGCATCGAGAAGGGCATCATGACGACGATCCATTCGTACACGAACGACCAGCCGGTGCTCGACCAGCTCCACAAGGACCTCTATCGCGCCCGTGCCGCGGCGCAGTCGATGATCCCGACGACGACCGGCGCCGCCAAGGCCGTCGGTCTGGTGATTCCGGAACTCAAGGGCAAGCTGGACGGCATCTCGGTGCGCGTACCGACGCCGAACGTCTCGCTGATCGACCTCAAGGTCGTGACCAAGAAGGCGACCACCAAGGAAGCGATCAACGAAGCCATGAAGGCCGCGGCAGCGGGCGCGCTCAAGGGTGTCCTCGAGATCGTGGACGAGCCGCTGGTCTCTCACGACTTCAATCACATGCCGGCCTCGTCCTATTTCATGCTGGCCCAAACCAAGGTGATGGATGGCAACCTCGCCGCCGTCTACACTTGGTACGACAACGAATGGGGCTTCTCGAACCGCATGGTCGACACGGCCGTCGCAATGAGCAAGCTGATCTGAACTAACAGAGGGGCGCTTCGGCGCCCCTCACGGTTTTTGGCCCCGCGCGCTCTCCACCCCGGGGAGTGCGCAAGAACGACAGGACGCATCCTATGCCCACGTTCCGCACCATCGACGACCTTCAAGTCGCCGGAAAGCGCGTGCTGGTCCGCGCCGACCTCAACGTGCCCATGAAAGACGGCGTCGTCACCTCCACGACCCGCATCGAACGCCAGGCGCCCACCATCCGCGATCTCTGCGCCAAGGGTGCGCGCGTCATCGTCTGCTCCCATTTCGACCGGCCGAAGGGCAAGGTCGTTCCCTCCATGAGCTTGAAGCCCGTCGCGGAGCCGCTCGCCAAGCTGGTCGGCCGCCCCGTGGCGTTCGCCGAGGATTGCATCGGCCCGGTGGCCGAGGCCGCGGTCGCCAAGCTGAAGGACGGCGACGTGCTGCTCCTGGAAAACACCCGCTTCCATGCCGGCGAAGAGAAAAACGACCCGGAGATGGCCAAGCAGCTGGCCAAGCTCGCCGACTTCTATGTCAACGATGCCTTCTCCAGCGCCCACCGCGCCCATGCTTCCACCGAAGCCGTGGCGCATCTCTTACCCAACGCGGCCGGCCGCTCCATGCAGGCCGAACTCACGGCGCTGACCAAGGCCCTCAACGAACCGGAACGCCCGCTGATGGCGGTGATCGGCGGCGCCAAGGTCTCCACCAAAATCGCCCTGCTCGAAAACCTCGTGAAAAAGGTCGAGACGCTGGTGATCGGCGGCGCTATGGCCAACACCTTCCTGGCCGCCGAGGGCATCGCCGTCGGCAAGTCGCTCTACGAAGCCGATCACGTCGAAACGGCGCGGCGCGTGATGGCGCTGTCGAAGGACGCGGGCGCGGCGATCCTCTTGCCGACCGACGTCACGGTCGCAAAGGAGTTCAAGGCCGGGGCGCCGTCGCGCACGGTTCCCGTCCGCCAAGTGGCCGCCGACGAAATGATCCTCGATGTTGGCCCCGCCACTATCGAGGAGTTCAAGAAGTCTCTCGCCACGACCAAGACGGTGGTTTGGAACGGCCCGCTCGGCGCCTTCGAAACCCCGCCCTTCGACAAGGGAACCGTGGCGGCGGCCAAACTGGTCGCCGAGCAGACCAAGGCCGGAAAGCTGTTGTCGGTTGCCGGCGGCGGCGACACCGTGTCGGCTCTCAACAAGGCGGGCGTGGCAGGCGATTTCTCCTATGTCTCCACCGCGGGCGGCGCGTTCCTCGAATGGCTCGAGGGACTGGAACTTCCGGGCGTCGCGGCGCTGATGGTGAAATAGCCAAGACGACACCGTTCGACAAAAAAGAGACTGTCATCCCGGCCAAACGATGCGCTAGCATCGTGCGAGCCGGGACCTATTCGGACACGATGATGCTGGGTCCCGGGTCTCGCTTCTCTCGCCCGGGATGACAGTTTTTTGTTTGGGCGCAGCGGTGAGCCAACCAAGGAGCGAACATGACCCAAGCGGTGCAGCAGATCCTGTCCTGGTACGAAAACGACAATGCGGGCGTGAAGACCAATCTCGCGCGCATCCTCTACCACGGACGGCTCGGCGGGACGGGCAAGCTTCTCATCCTGCCGGTGGACCAGGGCTTCGAGCACGGCCCGGACCGCTGCTTCGTGCCGAACCCACCGGCCTACGACCCGCACTACCATTTCCAGCTTGCGGTGGAAGCCGGGCTTTCCGCCTTCGCCTCGCCGCTCGGCATGCTGGAGGCGGGTGCGGCGACCTTTGCCGGCCGCATTCCGCTGATCCTGAAGTGCAACAGCGCCAACCTGCTCTATCCCAAGGAAGGGCCCAAGACCCAGGCCGTAACGTCCACCGTGCGCGACGCGCTGCACCTCGGCTGCTGCGCCGTGGGCCTCACCATCTATCCCGGCTCGCTCAAGTCCTACGACATGTTCGAGACCGCGCGCGAATTCGTGGCCGCGGCAAAGGATGTGGGGCTGCCCACCGTGATCTGGTCCTACCCGCGCGGCGAGGACCTTTCTAAAGACGGCGAAACCGCCATCGACATCTGCACCTACGCCACGCAGATGGCCGCGCTGCTCGGCGCGCACATCATCAAGGTGAAGCTGCCCACCAGCTTCGTCGAGGCCGCGGACGTGGCCGATCTCTACCGCAAAGGGAACGTGCCGATCGGCACGCTTCCCGACCGCATCAAGCTGGTGATGAAGGCGGCGCTGGGCGGGCGGCGCGTGGTGGTTTTCTCGGGTGGTGCCAAGAAGGACGATGCCGGCATCCTGGAAGAAGCCCGTGCCATCAAGGCCGGCGGCGGAAACGGCTCGATTATCGGTCGCAACTCCTTCCAGCGCTCGAACAAGGACGCCCTCGAACTGCTCGGACAACTGATCGAAATCTATCGCACGCCCTGAGTTCAGGCGCTCACTTTGCGCGTCGACCTCCCCGCAAGGCGGAGGTAAAAGAACGCCATGACTGAGCCCTGCCGCCTCTATCTCATCACCCCGCCCAAGCTGGAGCCGAAGGGTTTTGCCGACACCTTGAAACGCGCGCTCGACGCCGGCGACGTCGCCTCGCTGCAATTGCGCCTGAAGGACGTACCCGACGAGGAGATCGCGCGCACCGTGGACGTGCTGATGCCCATCGCACAGCAGCGCGGCGTTGCCTTCCTCCTCAACGACCGCCCGGACCTCGCGGCGCGCCTGGACTGCGACGGCGTGCATATCGGGCAGGAGGACGGCACCTATGCGGCCGCGCGGGCGGCCGTCGGGCCGGGCGCGATCGTGGGCGTCACCTGCCACAACTCGAAACACTTCGCGATGGAAGCGGCCGAAGCGGGAGCGGATTATGTCGCCTTCGGCGCCTTCTTCCCGACGCCGACCAAAGAGCCCAAGACAAGCTGCGAAATCGAGCTGCTCAAATGGTGGGCAGAAATCATGGTGGTGCCGTGCGTGGCCATCGGCGGCATTACGGTGGCGAACGCCAAGCCCTTGATCGAAGCAGGCGCGGACTTTCTCGCCGTTTCCAGCGGCGTATGGGGTTTTCCGGACGGCCCGGCCGCCGCGGTCAAGGCGTTCAATGCCTTGTTCTAGATCGATAACTTTGACGCATCTGGGCGCCGTTGTGTTGCCCGGACGCCCCCTTTATGTAGGCTCGGCAATAACGAAGAGGACGATATGGCCACCCATCTGAAGCCCGGCGTCGTGACCGGCAAGGAATACCGCCAGCTCATCCAGGCTTGCAAAGAGGGCGGCTACGCGCTTCCGGCGGTGAACGTGGTGGGCACCAACGTCCTCAACGCGGTGATGGAATGCGCCGCGAAGAAAAAATCGGACGTCATCATCCAGATGTCGAACGGCGGCGCGCGCTTCTTCGCCGGCGAAGGCCTTCCCGACCAGCACAAGGCCCGCGTGCTCGGCGCCACCAGCGTGGCGCAACACGTTCATCTCTTGGCGGAATCCTACGGCATCTGCGTCGTGCTGCATTCCGACCACGCCAACCGCAAGCTGGTGCCGTGGGTCGACGGCATGATCGACAAGAGCGAAGAGTACTTCGAAAAGACGGGCAAGCCGCTGTTCTCCTCGCACATGCTCGACCTTTCCGCCGAACCGCTGGACGAGAACCTGAAAGAATGCGCCCGCATCTTGAAGCGCATGGCGCCGCTGGGCATGAGTCTGGAGATCGAATTGGGCGTCACCGGCGGCGAGGAAGACGGCATCGGCCACGAAGTCAAAGAAGGCGATGTCGGCAATCCCAAGCTCTACACCCAGCCGGATGACGTGCTGAAGGCCTATGACGTGCTGTCGCCGATCGGCCACTTCACCGTGGCGGCCTCGTTCGGCAACGTCCATGGCGTCTATGCGCCCGGCAACGTCAAGCTGCGCCCCATCATCCTGAAGAATTCGCAGGATCTCGTCGCCAAGACGCACGACCTCAATGCCAAGCCGCTCGATCTCGTTTTCCACGGCGGCTCGGGCTCGGAAAAGGACCTGATCCGCGAGGCGGTAAGCTACGGCGTGTTCAAGATGAACATCGACACCGACGTGCAATTCGCCTTCGCCCACGCGATCGCCACGCAAGTGGATGCTAATCCGCGCGCCTTCAAGTACCAGGTCGATCCCGACAACAAGAAGCCCTACAAGTCCATCTACGATCCGCGCAAATTGCTGCGCGCGGGCGAGATGGGCGTGATGGCGCGCCTGGAAGAGGCCATGACGGACCTGGGATCGATCGGCAAGTCCGTGGCGGGCTGACGGGTTACGCGGGCTGGCCTGCACAACGCAAGGCCGGCGCCGCTTGTCTGTGCAGTATCCAAACCAGCCGCAGCAGGAACGCCGCCATGATCGGCGCCGCCAGCGGTAGTTTGCAGAGGCCGAATACGATCATCGTGACGGGTAGCGTCCAGACGGTGAGCGCCAGCCGCGCATCCCAAATGCCGGAAAGGCGCTGCCGCACGGTTGCGATCAGCCAACCGAAGACAACCATGTCGTAGCCGAATACATAGGGCGATACGACAAAGCCCGCTGTGATCAGAATCGCAAACGACAACATCGGATCCCGGTTCCGCATGAACGTCCACACCACGGCCGTGATAGCCAACAGCGAGAACGGTATCTGCACAATCCAGGCGATTGTCGGGGTCGCACCCCATAGCCGCGCGTTCATGTACGCCGACGGCATCATCAGTGTGGGTATTCCGGTGGCGGTGTTCAACACCTCGTGTTGGACCGGGATTGCAAGGTGCAGGTAGTCGTACCAAACCTGCATTCCGAAGATCGCGCCGGTCAGACCGATCAGCGCGAACGTCGTCGCCGCTGCGGTGACCAGACATCGCGTACGGCCGCTGAGCAACAACGCCAGCGGAAATAGAAAACCGAGCTGTGGCTTGATTGTGAGCACGCCCAGGCAGATTCCCGCGACGATCGGCCGTTCGTCGACGGTGCGGATCGCCAGAATCAGGAGCGCGGCTGTGAAGAACCCGTTCTGACCGGAGAGCAGATTGATCGCCACCGCCGGTGCGACCGCGAGAAAAACCAGATTGGCCGGCGAGCGGTCTTTTCCGACAGACAAATACAGCGCCAAGCCGGACAAGGACCACACCGCACAGGCCCCGAGGTAAGGCATGTAGCCCAATGGCCAGATGAAGAGCAGTAAGTGCGGCGGGTACGACCAGTTATGTGGCGGCAGCGGACCCAGCGTCTGCACCAGGGCGCGCAGGTAGGTCGGAAAGTCGAATAATTGCTGAACCTGGCCGCTGAGCGCGGCTCGCGCTCCCATCCAGGTGTTCACGAAATCGCGCCCAATGAGATTGCCGAGTGCTTCGTGCCAATGGCGAAGTTGCGCCAGATAAGCCACCGCAAAGACCGCGAAGAACACGCCTGCGGCAACCGTCGCCTTGGCATAAAGGTCGCCCGCGCGCAGGCCGGTATTGATCCTCGTGAAAATGTCGCGCGTCATCGGTTTCGGCGTATGTTTGGTGCGTTGCCGCCCAATTTCCCATGTTTTCGTTAGCGGTTTCCTACGCCCGGCGGTCGATTGCCCCGTCCGGGCAACCCTGCTATCACCCCCGCGCTCTTTCTCAAGGCCATGTCATTTTCCGCGCCGGGAGCGCGCTAACCATGTCGAAAATCGCCGGAAACGAAATCCGCCAGGGCACGCTGATCGAGCATGACGGGGGCTTGTGGATCGCGGTGAAAACCCAGGCCGTCAAACCCGGCAAGGGCGGCGCTTACAACCAGGTCGAGCTCAAGAACATCGTCACGGGCACCAAGCTCAACGAGCGCTTCCGCTCCGACGCGGCGGTAGAGGAAGTCTATCTGGAAAAGAAGGACTATCAGTTCCTCTACGCCGCGGGCGACACGCTCACCTTCATGGATATCGTGACCTACGAGCAGATCGAGCTGCAGCGCGACTTCATCGGCGAGCGCGCCCGGTTCTTGCAGGACGGCATGAAGGTCATGGTGACGAGCTACGAAGGCCGGCCGCTGGGCCTGCAGATGCCGGTCCATGTGACGCTGACCGTGACCGAAGCCGACGCGGTGATGAGAGGCGGCACCGCCGCACCGTCCTACAAGAATGCGGTGCTCGAGAACGGCATGAAGATCCTGGTGCCGCCCTTCATCGACGCGGGCGCCAAGATCGTCGTGTCCACGGAAGACGGAACCTACGTCAAGCGCGCGGAAATGTAGTTTTTGGTCCTCACCCTTCGACAGGCTCAGGGTGAGGGGTGTGATTTATCCCTCATGCTGAGCCCGTCGAAGCATGGGGCCAAGGAAGATCGATGCCATATCTCTCGCCTGCCCTGAATGTGATGGTCGCCGCCGCGCGCAAGGCCGGCCGGCCGCTGATCCGCGATTTCGGCGAGATCGAGAATCTGCAGATCTCGATGAAAGGGCCGGCCGATTTCGTCACCAACGCCGACGAGCGCACCGAGCGCATCCTGATCGAGGAGCTGTCGCGGGCGCGGCCCGGCTACCCCATCTTTGCCGAAGAGTCCGGCAAGCACGACGGCCCCGACAAAAGCCATCGCTTCATCATCGATCCCATCGACGGCACCACCAACTTCCTGCACGGCGTGCCGGTGTTCGCGATTTCCATCGCGCTCGAACGCGAAGGCCAGCTCGTCACCGCACTGATCTTCAATCCGGTCACCGACGAGCTCTACGTCGCCGAGAAAGGCCACGGCGCCTACCTCAACGACAAGCGGCTGCGCGTGGCCGGGCGCAAGTCGCTCAACGAGACGCTGATGGCTACCGGCATCCCGTTCATGGGCAGAGGCACCGACGCGGAGCGCGACCGCTCGCTGGCGGAGGTCAAGGCGGTCGTCTCGCGCACCAGCGGCATCCGCCGCTTCGGCTCCGCCGCGCTGGACCTCGCCTGTGTGGCGGCGGGACGTTTTGACGCGTTCTGGGAACGAGGCCTGAACGCCTGGGACATCGCCGCAGGCATCCTGCTGGTACGCGAGGCCGGCGGCGTGGTCAGCGACCTCGATGGGCAGGCCGATCCGCTCAAAAACGGCGATGTGCTGGCGGCCAACGAGCAGCTCCACCCCCAGCTCCTCAAAATCCTGAAAGAGGCGCAATCTTCGGGCAGTTGAGAGCCCTTGCCGAGGTGACTATGGTGCGCTCCATTCAACGGCTCATCTGATTCGATGCGAATCGTATCCATCCCGCTGCTGCTTGCCGCCCTGACCGTTTCCGCCGCCGCGCAATCGAGCGACAGCGTCACGGTCAATCCTTTGGGCGGGCAAGTGTTGATCGATCCCGGCACCGGCCAACAGCGCGTCGTGCCGCCGCTGCTGCAGCCCTGGCAGAACGAACCGGTCAGGCTGCATCCGCCGGGCACGCACCGCGTCCGCAGGCAGACGGAGGCGCGGACCGCAACCGCACCCGTCGCTTCCGCGGTCCCGTCGGTCGCGGCCGAAACCCCGCCGCCGCCCGCGCCGGTCGTTCGCAAGCCGCGGCCGGCCCGCGTCGCCGCCACTCCGCCCGCTCCGCCACCTGCTCCGCCGCCGGCCCGCGGAACGGTGCAGCAGATTGCGCCGTCCGGATCGCTCGACGACATGGGCGACCTCATCACCCAGTCCCAGTCCAAACCGGCCTCGCCGCCGCCGCAACAGACCGCAAGAGTGCCGCCGCCTCGGGCCGCGACCGTGGAACCGCCGAAGCCCCTGCCGTCCAAGCCCGCGACGCGGACCGCCAGCATCGAGAAGCCCAGCGCACGGATCTCGGCGGGCACGCGGCGTGACGTCATCACCTTCGCAGCGGGTGCCACCGATCCTTCCGTGGCGGCAGTATCGGCGGTGCGGTCCCTGGCCGGATCGTTGAGCGCGGCGATGTCGGCCGGCTCGGCGCGCGTGCAGCTCCTCGCCTATGGCGGCGCAAGAGGCGAGAAGTCTTCCGATACGCGGCGTCTGTCGCTGAAACGCGCCCTCGTCGTGCGCCAGCTTCTGATCGACGACGGCGTTCCTTCCGAGCGCATCGACGTCTTTGCACTCGGCGGCGCCGACGACAGCGGCCCGCTCGACCGAGTTGACGTATACCTCAAGAGCTGAGCGCGGTTCCCCAGACATTCCTTTGCAAAGCAAGGACGCAGGCTTGCGCGCCGGTCGGCGATCAGACTGAAACCGTTCCGGTCTCCGCTTCGGGACGAGCCTGAATATCGCTCAACCGGTCGACGGTTCGCAGCGGCGGGAACAGCCGCATCCACAGCACCACAACGCCGAGCGTGCCGAGCCCGCCGATGATGACTGCGGGAATGGTACCGAACAGGGCCGCGGTGATGCCGGATTCGAATTCACCTAGCTCGTTCGAAGCGCCGATGAACAACATGTTCACCGCCCCCACGCGTCCGCGCATCTCGTCGGGCGTGGCGAAGCTGACCAGGGATTGCCGCACGAAAACGCTGATCATGTCCGAGGCGCCGAGCACGGCCAGCGCCGCGAGCGAAACGTAGAAATTCCGCGACAGGCCGAAGACGATGGTCGCCACGCCGAAAACGGCGACGGCCGAGAACATCTTGGTGCCGACGTGACGGTCCATCGGACGGCGGGTCAGCGACAGCGCCACGATGGCGGCGCCGAAGGCCGGCGCGCTGCGCAGCAGTCCCAAACCCTCCGGCCCGGTGTGCAGGATGTCGCGCGCGAACACGGGCAGCAGCGCCGTGGCACCGCCCAGCAGCACCGCGAAGAGATCGAGCGAAATCGCCCCCAAGATCACCGGCCGGCGGCGCACGAAGCGGACGCCTTCCTTGACCCGTTCGTAGCGGCTCATCGCTGCATCGCTGCCGCGCTTGGCGCGACGGCCACCGACCATGGCGGTGAGAACGGAAGCCGCGAGAAAGCCGGCCACGCAGACGGCGTAGGTGGCGCTTGGCCCATAGGCGTAAAGAAAGCCTCCCAGCGCGGGCCCGGCAATGACCGCCGTCAGGAACACCGACGAGTTGAGCGCGATGGCGCGCGGCAGCTTCTCGCGCGGCACCAGGAAGGCAACCAGCGATTGCCCGGCGGGCGAGGAAAAGCCCCGTCCCGCCCCGAACAAGACAAGCACGGCGTAGAACGCCATCGCGTTCCTGACGTGAAGCACGCTCAACGCAAGGAACAGCGCGCCGCATGCCGCTTGAAGCACGAACGCGATGCTCAGCACCCGGCGCTGGTCGAAGCGGTCGCTCATCTCGCCGGCAGGCAGGGTGAGCAGGAACATGGGCGCGAACTGGCAAAGCCCCACCAGCCCCAACGCCAGCGGCGTGTGCTCCATGTCGTAGATCTGCCAGCCGATCGCCACCGACTGAACCATCATGGCCGCGGTGGACAGAAATCTCGAGATCGCGAAGGAGATGAAATCCCGGTGGCGATAGATCGTCGGCGGTTCGCTCATGCCCGCTTTTGCCAATCCTCGTGCGCGATGCTCCAGATGTCGACGGTAAATTTGCGGCCGCCGAGGGCGAGCTCCTGCGGATCGGCGCAGAACGATGCCCAGGCCTCGAAATCGTCGTGGCGGAACCCGCGCAGGACGAGGCGTTCGGTTTCAAGTTGCGGGATCATGGGCGTTTCTTAGCGAATCCGGGGGAAGGCGGCAATTCCGTCGGCGCAGCACGGCTTTGACGGAGCGGGCCGGCGTTTCCGCCGCGGAGGCTACTGCAGATGAATGGTGATCGCGTTGTCGCCGTCATGGACCGTGAACTTGGTGCGGCCGAAGCCCGGTTCGCTGAGGAACGGACGCGCATCACGCGAGAAGCCGTAACGCTCCAGCGGCAGGCCGAAGAAGTTCTGGTCGAACTTGTCGTCGTTGTTGGCGTCCTGAAACGTCTTCACGCCGTAGGTGCCGGGTTTGACGTCCGTCAGCGTGACGACAGTCTCCGGGGCGACGGCCGGCACATTGGCGCTGGCCAACGGATCGTCCTCGCCCTTGTACCAAGTGAACTCGTCGTACAGCGACAACCGCAAGGTTCCACCCTTCGGGTCGATGTTCATGACTTTGATCGTAAGCGTCGCCAATCCGGCCGCTGACGCGGCGCCCGCGAGCGAAACCGCGAGCGAAACCGCGAGGACCGCAACGACGATAAATCTCACAACCCCTCCTTAGCCCAGTCGGGGATCGAGCTTGCGGCAGGCGTCGATCAGGGTCTTGACCGCATCGGCGGACTTGTCCAACGCGACCTTTTCGTCCGCCATCAGGTTCAGTTCGACGATGCGTTCGACGCCTTTTTCGCCGATCACCACGGGCACGCCCACATAAAGATCCTTAATTCCATAGGGACCGTTGACGTAGGCGGCAACCGGCAGAACGCGCTTTTCGTCCTTCAAATAGGCTTCCGCCATCTCGATCGCCGACGAAGCCGGCGCGTAATAGGCGGAGCCCGACTTGAGCAAGCCGACGATTTCGGCGCCGCCGTCGCGCGTGCGTTGGATGATGGAGGCGAGCCGCTCCTCGGTAATCCAGCCCATCTTGATCAGCTCGGTCAAGGGAATGCCGGCCACGGTGGAAAAGCGCGGCATCGGCAGCATCGAGTCGCCATGGCCGCCGAGCACGAAGGACGTGATGTCCTCCACGCTGACCTTGAACTCCTGCGCCAGGAAGTAACGGAAGCGCGCGCTGTCGAGCACCCCCGCCATACCGACGATCATGTGGTGAGGATGCTCGGCATACGTGCGTAAGGCCCAGACCATCGCATCCAGTGGATTGGTAATGCAGATGACGAAGGCGCCCGGCGCATAATGCTTGATGCCGTCGCCCACGGCGGACATGACCTTCAGGTTGATCTGCAAAAGGTCGTCGCGGCTCATGCCGGGCTTTCGCGGCACGCCCGCGGTGACGATCACCACGTCGGCGCCCGCGATGTCGGCATAGGAGTTGGTGCCGATATAGTCGGTGTTGTAACGCTCGATGGCGCCACCTTGTGCGATGTCGAGACATTTCCCTTGCGGAAGCCCGCCGACGATATCGAACAAGACCACATCCCCCAGCTCCTTGAGACCCACCATGTGGGCGAGCGTGCCGCCGATCTGTCCGCCGCCGATCAACGCAATCTTGGGGTGAGCCATGGGCATGTCCTTTGAAAGAAGGCTACTGGCTTAACGCGCGTTTCGTCGCAGGGCAAGTCAGGCGCGTCGCGCCGGATATGCCGTTTCAAGAGCCATGGGACGGCAGCAAGAGATGGAGCAAAAGACCTGTCACGCAGCAATTTGCGGACGGTCCCAAAAAAAGAACCGGACGGGAAACCCCATCCGGTTCTCAGAAAACTTTGGATGAACCGGCAATCAGATCGACTGCTTCAGTTCCTTCGCGGCGCGGAAGGCAACTTTCTTCGACGCCTTGATCTTGATGGCTTCGCCCGTTGCCGGGTTGCGGCCCATACGGGCGGCGCGCTTCCTGACTTGCAGGATGCCGAGGCCGTTGAGGCGTACGCGGGCGCCCTTCTTCAGATGCTTGGTGATCGCGGCGATCGCATCATCCAGATACGCCAGCGATGCCTTGTTCGAAAGTTCATGCTTAGGGGCGAGCTGCGCGGCCAGTTGGCGCGTGGAGATCGTCTCCGGTTTGGGCTTCGCGGCTGCTGCGGGAGCGGCGGCGGGAGCGACTGCGGCTTTAGCCATTGGTTCAATCCTCTGCGAATCAAAAGGAGCCTTATTTTACGGCATTTTCTGCAAACACAAGAGTGCCTGCACCCCGAATAGTACGAAAAACAGCGGATTTTGGGGCCTCCGCGACGTTCCGACTCAGAAACCAGCGATTTTGGGGGCTTTTCGGGCCTACCGCGCCGCACCGCGGAGGGTGAAATAGACCGTGTAGAGAGCCACCCAGCCGTCCGCGAGCACGGAAAAGGCCCGACATTCGCGCCCCAGCCGCTGCAGGATGTGGGCGGAGATGCCGGCCCTCGCCAGCGCCCCGCACAACGGGCGCAACAGATTTTGGAATCGCGGTTTCAGGTCGTAAACGCTGGCCACGGCGTGCCCCCATGCGAACACGCAAGGAGAATCAGGACAGGGCGCGTTCGGCCAACCCGTGCGTCGTTACGGCCGCATGGGCCAGGAGCCCAAGGCGCGCAAGGTGGGGGTTTTCTTGACGTAGTTCTCGCCCATCCGGCGCAACAGGCGGTCGAGCGCGGCCAAGCCGGCCTTCAGATGCGGCCCCTTGTTGAGCATGACGCATTCGGCCTGGACCGCCATGGCGGCGTCGGTCATCTCGCTGCGCGACGGCAGGCCCTCGTGGATCAGTCCGTCCAGCACCTGCGTCGCCCAGATCGAGGGCACTTGCGCCGCCTCGCACAGCCACAAGATCTCCTCCTGCATCTCGGCAACGCGCTCGAAGCCGATCTCCGCGGCAAGGTCGCCGCGCGCGATCATCACCGCCAGCGGCTGGCGGCCGGCCGCTTGGACGATGATCTCGGGAAGGTTCGACACCGCGGCAGGCGTCTCGATTTTGATCATCATGCCGATGCTCTGCCAGTCCGCCCGCAGCGCCGCCAGTTCGCGCTGCAGACCCGCGACCTGATCCGCGTTCTGCACGAAGGAGAAGCCGATCAGATCGGCGTGCCGCACGGCAAAGGCGAGATCGTTGCGGTCCTTGTCGGTCAAGGGATCGAGGTTGAGATCGACGGCGGGAAAATTGAGGCCGCGGTCCGGCTTGAGTTTTACCCCCTTGGCCCGGCCCTCGGTGAAATTCACGGCAAAACCGCGTTCCGTCTGCGCGAAGATAGGCCCGCGCATCTTGCCGTCGTCGATCGAAACGATGTCGCCGACCTTCAGCCGTTCGAGCGCGCGCGCGGGCGTCACGGTCGACTGGTAGGGATAGTCGGCCAGCGTCGGATCGATCTCGCGGCACAAGAGCAGGATGTCGCCGATCTTGAGACGCGGCTTGCCCGGAGGGCTGTAGACATCCTTCATACGCACTTTGGGACCGGCGATCTCCATCAGAACCCGCAACGGGCGTATGGTGGCGGCCAGCCGCGCGTTGGCGATCATGTGTGCCCACACCGCTTCGTCGTCGTGGCCGCAGTTGATGCGCAGGACGTCCGCGCCCTGTTGCGCCAGATCGGCGATGTATTCGGGATCGTCGGCGGCTTCGCTGCCCAGCGTGACCATGATGCGCCCGTTGCGGCTGTCCTGTTGGGGGCCGAAAAACTCCATCGTGTTGGCCCGCAGCTTGCGCTCGCCGCGGAAGAAGCGGCTCTCCGAGGGCGGACGGCCTGCCTCCATGTCCGCCAAACGGCTGAGCGCCCAGGCGATCGCATCCAGACTTGCCAGCACGCGCCCCTCCGAGCGTCCGAGCGACGACAGCCCGAGCGTCATCAGCCTGCGTTGAAGCCCGCGCAGATCGAAGTGCCGCAGCTCGAGGTAATGCGCGAAATTGAGGGCGCTGGCGGCGAATGCGGGCCGGTCGATGCGTTCGCGCCAGGTGCGATAGAGCGCGCCACCGCTCGCGGCCACTTCGGCGCGCAGCTTCACGACATCGTTAAGGAGCGTGACCAGCGGCCCGTTTTTTTCGTCGGGCATCGCCCACCCAATCGAATTCCCGCGGGCGGAGAATGACGTTTCCTCATTATACGGACAAGCAGGTTCGCGGCTGTCGCAAAACCTTCACAATTTAAGCGCCCTCACGGCCCCTGCTCGGCGTGGCGCCAGTGAAGAGGTCATGCAATCGAACGCCGCGAAACCTATGGCGTGAACGTGACGACGCCTTACGCCTCAGTGGCGGGTTCCGCGGCTTCGCTGTCCTTGCGCTCGGCGATACGGGCCGACTTGCCGCGGCGGCCGCGCAGATAATAGAGCTTGGCGCGGCGGGCGCGGCCCTTGCGGACCACGATCACGGAATCGACCAGTGGCGAATAGATCGGAAAGACGCGCTCGACGCCTTCGCCGTACGAAATCTTGCGGACGGTGAAGCTCTCGTTGAGGCCCTGGCCCTGGCGAGCGATGCAGACGCCTTCGAAGGCCTGAAGGCGCTCGCGGGTCTTGTTCTGCTTGGTCTTCTCGTCGAAGGTGACGTCAACCACCTTCACATTGACTTTTAGCGTGTCGCCGGCGCGGAAATCGGGATGAGGAGTGGCGCGAAGCGCCTTCATCTGCTCGGCTTCGAGCTGCTGCAACAGGTTCATCTAAAAGTCTCCGCGCGGTTGTTCTTCTGTTACTGCGATGGGCGTGATCGCAGTTTGAGCCGGGCGCTATAGCCTAGTGTTTGGCCTTTTCATAGAGGGACCACAGATCGGGTCGCCGCAGAGCCGTGAGCGCCTGTGCCTGCGCCCGCCGCCATTTGGCAATTTCTTTGTGATTTCCGTTGGTTAATACCTCCGGAATGGGGCGGTTTTCGAACACTTGCGGGCGGGTGAACTGGGGGTATTCGAGGAGGCCCTCCGAGAAGCTTTCCTCGGCCGGAGAGGCCGCCGCGCCGAGCACGCCGGGCATCAGGCGGACCGCCGCTTCCACCAGGGCCATGGCGGCGATTTCGCCGCCCGCGAGCACAAAATCGCCGAGCGAAACCTCTTCCACCGCGCGCGCCGCAATCACCCGCTCGTCGAGGCCCTCGAAGCGGCCGCAGAGCAGGATCGCGCCCGGCCCTTCGGCCAGCGCTTTGACCCGGCTTTGGGTCAGCGGCGCCCCGCGGGGAGACAGGTAGATCAGCGGGCGCCCCGCCCGTTCCACCGCGTCGATCGCCGCAGCCGCCACATCGGCGCGCATCACCATGCCGGGACCGCCGCCCGCGGGCGTGTCGTCCACCGTGCGATGTTTGCCGAGGCCGTGGTCGCGGATGTCGCGCACCTCAAGGGACCACAGGCCGCCATCGAGCGCCTTGCCGACCAGCGAAATGCCGAGCGGCCCCGGGAACATCTCGGGGAACAACGTGAGGATGGTGGCGGACCAGGGCATGGGTGGCGAAGTCTATCTCATTTTTCCACCCTCCCCTTGAGGGAGGGTGGAAAAATTGAAGCGAAGCGAAGATTTTTCGGAGAGGGATGCGCCGAATTCGGCGCCGCGACATACCCCTCCCCGAAATCTGCTTCGCAGATTTCGACCCTCCCTCAAGGGGAGGATTGAAAATGCACTCTACTCCACATCCTTCGCCGGCCCGGCTTCCACCTCGTCGGGCACGGCGACGATGAGACGGCCGCCCTTGACGTCGATCTCGGGCACGTTCTCGCGCGTGAAGGCGAGGAGGATCTCCTGGCCGTCGTCGCCGGTGATCACCAGCACGTCGCCCGCGCCGTAATTGTTGACTGCCGCCACCTTGCCGATGCGACGGCCCTCGCGGTCCTCCGCATCGAGGCCGACGAGATCGGCGTGATAGAACACCCCGTTCTCCGCCTCCGGAAGCGCCGCACGCGAAACGAACAGTTCGGTGCCCTTGAGGGCCTCGGCCGTGTCGCGATCGCGGATTTCCACGAAGGTGACGATCACCTCGCCGTCCTTGCCCGGGCGCAGCGCCTCCACGGTGAAGGCACGCCCGTCCTTGGCGCGAAGCGGCCCATAGGCGCCGAGGTTGTCGGGCGTTTCGGTGAAGGTTTTCACCCGCACCTCGCCCTTCAGCCCGTGCGCGCCCAGGATCGCGGCAAGAAGCACGTCCCGCTGCACGGCGGCGCCTTACGAGGCCGCTTCGGCGGGCGGAGCAACAGCCTTGGCGGCTGCGGCGGCGCGCTCCTGGGCCTTCTTCTTCGGCTTGGCTTTCTGCGGATTGTTCTTCTTGAGCGGCTTCAGCAAACCCGCATTGGCGAGGAAGCGATGCACGCGGTCCGTGCTCGTGGCGCCCTTGGCGAGCCACGCCTTGGCTTTGTCGAGGTCGAGCTTGACGCGCTCCGGGCTGTCCTTGGGCAAGAGCGGATTGTAATAGCCGATCCTTTCGATGAAGCGCCCGTCGCGCGGGAAGCGGGAATCCGCGATGACGATCGCATAATGCGGGCGCTTCTTGGTGCCGCCCCGCGAGAGCCTGATTTTCAGAGACATGACGTTCCTTTCAACAGCAAACCGAATTCCAAAATTCTCTACCTTCGCCCGCCCGGCATCATGCCCGGAGGCCCTGCCCGGCCCATACCCAGCATCTGCGCCAGCGGATTGCCGCGCCCGCCCTTCTTCAGCATTTTCAGCGCGTCCGACATCTGGCGGTGCATCTTCAAAAGCTTGTTGACGTCCGAGACTTCCATGCCCGAGCCGGCGGCGATGCGCTTGCGCCGCGAGCCGTTGATGAGATCGGGTTCGGCGCGTTCGGCCTTGGTCATCGACGAAATGATGGCTTCCTGGCGGGTGATGATCTTGTCGTCGAGGCCCGCCTCGTCGAGCTTGTTTTTGATCTTGGCCACGCCCGGCAGCATGCCGAGCAGGCCCTGCATGCCGCCCATCTTCTTCATCTGGGAAAGCTGCTCTGCCAGATCGTTCATGTCGAAGACGCCCTTCGACATTTTCTTGGCGAGCTTCTCGGCCTTTTCCTTGTCGTAGGTCTCGGTGGCCTTCTCGACCAGCGAAACCACGTCGCCCATGTCGAGGATGCGGTTGGCCACGCGTTCGGGATAAAACGCCTCCAGCGCATCGAGCTTTTCGCCCATGCCGAGGAACTTGATCGGCGCCCCGGTCACGGCCCGCATCGAAAGCGCGGCGCCGCCGCGCGCGTCGCCGTCGGCGCGCGTCAGGATGATGCCCGTCAGCGGCATGCGCTCGTGGAACGCCTTGGCGATGTTCACCGCGTCCTGGCCGGTGAGGCTGTCGGCGACGAGCAGGGTTTCGTGCGGATTGGTCGCCTCGCGCACGGCGGCGGCTTCGCTCATCAGCTGTTCGTCGACGTGCTGGCGGCCGGCGGTATCGAGGATGAGAACGTCGTAGCCGCCGACGCGGGCCGCGGCCAGCGCGCGCTTGGCGATGGTGAGCGGGGTCTGTCCCCCGATGATCGGCAGCGTCGGCACGCCCGCCTGCTCGCCGAGGATCTTGAGCTGTTCCATAGCGGCGGGACGGTTGACGTCCAGCGACGCCATCAGGACGCGCTTTTTCTCCTTGGCCTGGAGCATAAGGCCGAGCTTGGCCGCGGTAGTGGTCTTGCCCGAACCCTGAAGGCCGACCATCAGGATCGGCGCGGGCGGCGAGCCGAGCTGGAGGCCCGCGCTCTCCGTGCCCAGCGTTTCGACCAGCGTGTCGTGGACGATCTTGATGACTTGCTGGGCGGGCGTGACCGAACGGATCACATCCTCGCCTTCGGCGCGCGGGCGGACCTTCTTGAGGAAGTCTTCCACCACGCCGAGTTCGACGTCCGCTTCGATCAGGGCGCCCCGGACTTCCTTCAGCGCTTCGTCGACATCGGCCTCGGTGAGCGCACCGCGCCCGCGAAGCTTGTCGAACACGCCGCCGAGGCGGGATTGCAGAGAGTCGAACATCTACCACCACATTCTTGCCCGTCATGGCCGCCCTTGAGGCGGCCACCCAGGCGGCGCATGTCTACGCGCCGAAAACACTGGATGGCCGGGTCGAGCCCGGCCATGACGAATTGGGATAAGGTCCCAGACCACACCCCAAACACCTATCGCCCCAGGGGGCGCCACGCGCTGCCTGGGGGCGATCCCGGGCCCTGCCCGGGACCGGAAAGGCCGAAGTCTTTCCGGAAGAGGCGTTTTTTAGGCGGGGCTGGGGTCCAAGTCAAATTCCTGGAAAACCCGGCCCGAAGGCTCACTTCCCGCCGAACCGCACCGACTTGAAGACGGTCTCGATCTGGCCGCGCACATCCTCGTTTTGCGCGGTGCCTTCCAGCGCGACGGCCGAGCCGTCCGGCAGCGCGCCCTGGACATAGAGCCCGATATAAAGCGGACCGCCGCAATTGCCGAACCAGGTCGACTGCTCGAAATCGTTGAGCTCCGCACGACGCACAACACCCTGGCGGCCATCCACGACCGTCACACTCTCCGTATATGCGGGGTGCAGACGCTTGTCGGCCACGATGTCGGCCTTGGCGCCGACGCTGTAGCGCAGGCAGGTGTTTGGCCCCCGGATGTCGCCGTAGACCAGGCCGTCGCGTTGGGCCTGCCGGATCTGGCTGCCCTTCGGCGCATAGAAACTGAACGATCCCTCGTCGAAGCGCGTCCAGCCCGCGGGCGTGGTGATGATCCCATTCGATTCCGACAGCGGCGGCGATTTCAGGCCGATCCAAGCCCAAGTGCCGACGGCACCGACGACGACGAGCGTCGCCAGCAGAGGAAGAAGGCGCGAGAATCCCTGTGGCATGGAATTTAGTATACGCGCGAAGAAGCGGGGCGACGACAGGGTCGCGACAATTCGAGTCGTTTTTGAATCGAAATCCGCCGAGCCGCTTCACAGGATCGGAGGAGATCGATGGTAAAACGCCGTCACAACGAAGAGCGCAAGCACGCGCCGCTCCCCCCGCCCGGGCCGCGAAATCGCGCAATCGAGAAAATTCGTATTTTCTTCGAATCAAACCTTAAGGCGGAATTTCACGTTCGCCCAAGAATTGCCGTCGAAAATACGCGCATGAGTAGCGTGGCACCAGTCGTAGGCAGTGCATTGGCGAGTGTGATGATCGCCGTGCGTCGGCCTGACAAAACCCAGAGCGCGGCCGACATGCAGTTGCAGGCCGAAATCGAACGGCTGGCCATGGCGCTCTACATCAAGGCCCACTGCGACGCGCCGCCGAGCGCAACCGATTTCGGCGGTGGCATCTACAATGTGCTGATTTAGGGGAATGGTATGACAAATGTGATGAGTGTCGCCGCTGCGGGCGTACAATCGGGCATGGCACGGTTCGACCAGAGCGCGACGGACGTCGTGAACGCCGCGACGCCGGGCTCCAAAGCCGATCTGCCGACCGCAGTCGTACGCGAAACCACCAACAGGGTCGCGGCCAAAGCCGATCTCCAAGTCTTCAAGATGGCCGACGAAATGATGGGGTCCCTGCTCGACGTGATGTCGTAAGCGCGGCCCCACCGACAACAACGAGAGGTCCCCATGAGTAATGTAACGGGCTTTGGGGTCGGGACCGTCCCCGTTCGGGGCGGCGAGGTGCGCCATCACGCGAACGTGGTGAAACCGCAGCAGGCCGCGAATGTGAGCAACAAGGACGTCAACCCGGCGACTGTTGTCACTCAGGCGGACTCGTCGGCCGCCGACAACAATCTCGGCAAACTCTTCGACATGAAGACGTAACGAGCGTTTTGGACGTCCGAATGGCCGGGCCCGGCCCGGCCATCGAGATATCTTCCGAAAGATTGCTTCACTTTCCGCCCACCAACCCCAACTCGCGCGCCAGATAGACGAACGACAGCGCCCACATCTCGGCGGCCTGCTTGTGGTTGGCCGCGGCGGCGTGGCCGCCGTCGGTGTTTTCGTAGAACATCACGCTGTGGCCCTGCTCCATCATCCGCGCCGCCATCTTGCGCGCATGCACCGGCGTAACGCGGTCGTCGCTCGTGGCCGTGACGAAGAACACCGGCGGATACGTCTTCTTCGCGCTGACGTTCTGGTAGGGGCTGTAGCTGCGGATATAGGCCGCCATCTTGGGATCGGCCGGATCGCCGTATTCCGCGATCCACGAGGCGCCCGCACCGATGTGGGTGTAGGCAATCATGTCGATCAGCGGCACTTGGCAGACCACGGCGCCCAAGAGTTCCGGATGCTGGGTCATCACCGTCGAGACCAAGAGGCCGCCGTTCGAACCGCCCATGATGCCGAGCTGCGGAGCCGTTGTGATCTTGCGCTTGATGAGATCGGCGGCAACGGCCGCGAAATCGTCGAAGGCGCGTTGGCGATGGGTCTTGAGCGCCGCTTCGTGCCAGCCGGGGCCGAACTCGCCGCCGCCGCGGATATTGGCGAGCACGAAAGTGCCGCCTTGCGTCTCCCACAGCTTGCCGAAATTGGCCGAATAGGACGGTGTTTCGGAAATTTCGAAACCGCCATAACCGTAGAGGATGGTCGGCGTCGGCCCCTTGAGATCGCCGCGTCGCACGACGAAGTACGGGATCATCGTTCCGTCCTTCGACTTGGCCTCGTATTGCGCCGTGACCAGCCCCGAGGCGTCAAAGCGCGGCGGCAAGGACTTGATCTCTTTCAGCGCATCGCTGCCGTCGTCGGCATAGAGTGTGGAAGGTTTCAGGAAGCTCTCGAAGCCGAAGTAGGCTTCCGGCCCGAAGTCGTTGGTGGAGATAATGTGCGCCGCGCCACCGGAAGGCAGGTCGAGCTTCTTATCGCTCCATTTGCCGTCGGCCAGCCGGAACGCATGCACCGAGCCCACGACATTATCGAGAATGGAAACGTAGACCGCACCGCGCCCCGTCGCCACGCCGTCGATCGAGGCACGCGGACCGGGAGCGTAGAGCGTGCTCACAACCAGCGGCTTCTGGTCGAACGCGCTTCGGGCAAGCGAGATCAGTGATCCCTTCGCGATCTTCTTGCCGCCGGGCGGTGTCCAGTCCTCCCGGAGCGTGAACAGCAGTTGGCCTTTGTGCAGGCCTTGCAATTGGGCGGAGAGCGGCACCGGCACCGAGGCGAGGTGATTCTCTGCGCCGAGGTCCGGAATGACGTACATGGCCTCGAAGAAGCTGGGCGCACGCACGACGACGGGCAAGCTCTCGCTGCCGTTTCGCAGCACGGTCGGGGAAACCGCCACGTCGCTGTCCTTGCCTTCTAGTATCGTCTTGGCGTCTTCAATCTTTTCGCCGCGATGCCAGATCTTCACGATGCGCGGATAGCCCGAGGTCGTCAGCGAGCCCGACCCGAAATCGGTGCCGAACATCACGGTGTCGTCGTCGACCAGCGCGACGTCGGATTTGGCTTCCTTGAGGAAGAAGCCGTCTTTCACGAAGGCCATCGCCTTGAGATCGAACTCGCGCACCACCACGGCATCGCCGCCGCCGCGCGAGAGGTTGACCAGACAGCGGGTCAGGGTGGGCGAGCATTGCACGCCCTTCCACACCCAATTCTCCTTTTCGTCGGCGGCGAGCTTGTCGACGTCGATCAGAATCTCCCATTTGGGTTCGGCGTTGGCATAATCGGCAATCGTGGTGCGCCGCCAGACGCCCTTGGGATGCTCGGCGTCCTGCCAGAAATTGAAGACGTATTGATGATCGAGGCCGCCGTATGGGATGCGGTCCTTGGCGTCCAGCACCTTGAGGATGAAGTCGTAGTTCGACTGATAGCGCGGGTCGGCCTTCAGCACCCCCAGGGACTTTGCGTTCTGTTCCCTGACCCAGGCGAGCGGCTTGTCGCCGTGTATGTCCTCGAGCCAGACATAGGGGTCGTCCATGGGTTTGACCTTTCCGGCCGCCGCTGCGGCCAAATTCGGCCCGGCCGCCGCTGCGGCCAAATTTGAATAGCCCACCGCCAGGGCCGCCGTGGCGGCAAATAGCCCGATCAGCATGACAAACGTGCGGCGCATCGTAGTCCCTTTCCCCGAAACACCCGGAAAGTGAGCGGTGGGAGCCCCTTACGTCAATCGGGTACTGGTGGCCGGGAGGGTCACGGCCTATATACCGGGCATGACCGCGTTCCTCAAAATGCACGGCCTGGGCAACGATTTCGCCGTCTTTGACGCGCGTACGCAAGCACTTGCGCTCGACGCCGGGCTGGCCCGCGCCATCGCCGACCGCCGCCGGGGAATCGGCTGCGATCAGGTGATCGTGATCGAACGGGTAGACGGTGCCGACGCCTTCATGCGCATCCGCAACGCGGACGGCGCCGAGGTGGAGATTTGCGGAAACGCCGCGCGCTGCGTGGCGCGCGTGCTGATGGGGGAAACCGAGCGCAACACGGTTCGCCTGGAGACGCTGGCCGGGCCGCTGATCTGCAGCGACGCCGGAAGCGGCTTCGTCACCGTCGACATGGGCGCCCCGCGATTTGCGTGGGATCAGGTGCCGCTTGCCCGCGAAACCGACACCAATGCCTTCATCATCGAGGTGGA
>Ga0187810_10000071_pt1 | contig 47212 bp, 31 predicted proteins | sample NC_wetland_sal_i_9_FD_132963 | JGI IMG/M metagenome (GOLD analysis project Ga0187810, IMG submission 132963) | Wetland sediment microbial communities from Neuse River Estuary, North Carolina, USA - ASW_5 | ecosystem: Environmental > Aquatic > Freshwater > Wetlands > Sediment | place: USA: North...
GCGCGTCCCGGAGGGTTTCGGCAAAAATCGCCCTCTGGGGCGTCGAAAGCCTCGACCGTATTCCCCGATACGCTCATCGGCTTTCTCCTGCCATAGGGCGATTTTTGCTCGAAACGCGGCTCAAGCGGAATTCTCATACAGGCTCTTAGCAGACAAGTATCCGATCCGCTTTACCGAGGAGAGTGAATATGCACCACACAAAGATGTGGCAGCGTCCAGGGTGTATCCGTGTCCGCCATTGCATAATGGCGTCCGCCGTGGGGTTGGCCTTGTTGGCCGCACCGAGCTTCGGCAGCTCCGATCATTTCAAGAATTCCGATGCGATCGCGATCCGTCTGCCCGGATTTGCGAACCGCACGCTGACGCCGGAAGAACTACGGATCAAGGCCGCAACGCAGGCGGAATACCAGCGCGAAATCAAGGCAATGCACCTGACCAAGCTGCGCGAACCGCGCAACGGCATCGATCCGGATGCTCCCAATGCCGCCAATTACGACGAAGCACTCGCCAACCCCTATCCGCGGCCTTCGGACGTCTTGCGCATGAACAACGGCCAGGAAACCGCGACCGCCGACGAATGGTGGAAGACACGCCGGCCCGAGATCGTCGCCGCCTTCGAACGCGACATCTATGGGCGCCTGCCCAAGGTGATTCCGGCGGTGAAGTGGACGGTGGTCAACACGAAGAGCGGGACCGTCGGGGGTTATGAAGCGGTCACCCAGCGGATGGCCGGCGAAGTCGACAATTCCGGCTACCGCGCCATTAAGGTCACCATCGACATGGCGCTGACGCTGCCGGCAAACGTCAAAGGCCGCGTGCCGGTCATCATGGTGTTCGGCTCCGTCGATCCGAAGCCGTCGCGCTTCGCCAACGTCCCGAGCGTGGCTTCTCCTCCCGGTGCGGACTGGCGGTCACAGATTCTTGCCCTTGGCTGGGGTTATGCGGTGGTCGACCAGAATAGCATCCAAGCCGACAACGGCGCCGGGCTCAACAAAGGCATCATCGGTCTCGTCAACAAAGGCAAGCCCCGCAAGATGGACGATTGGGGCGCCTTGCGCGCCTGGGCCTGGGGCGCCGGCCGTGCGCTTGACGTCATCTCGACGAATCCGCATGTCGCGACGGACCAAGTCGGCATCGCCGGACATTCGCGCACCGGCAAGGCCGCGATCGTCACTCTGGCCTTCGACCAGCGCTTCGCCATCGGCTATATCAGTTCGTCGGGAGGCGCCGGCGCCAAGCTGATGCGGCGCTATTACGGCGAAACCGTCGAAAATATCGCCAGCGACGAGCAGTTCCACTGGGTGGCCGGCAACTACCTCAAATATGCCGCCGACCCTCTGACGGCCAACGACCTGCCGGTCGATGGCGATGCGCTGATCGCCTTGTGTGCACCGCGTCCGATCTTCATCAGCGGCGGCGCCGCCGCGGCCGGTGACGCTTGGGTCGACGCCAAAGGCATGTTCATGGCCGCGGCCGGAGCCGGTCCGGTCTACCGGCTGCTCAGCCGGAAAGACATGGGCACCACCACCTTCCCGCAGATGGGAACCGCGCTCTTGGACGGCGATATCGGTTTCCGCCAGCATCAGTACGGCCATACCATGGCGCCAAACTGGCCGACCTTTCTGGCCTTCGCCGAAAAATACCTAAAAGTCGAACCCCGGTAACGGAGCGTTGCCGAGAACAACGCCCTGTGTCGATGTCGTCACAGGGCGTTGGTTTCCGGAGAAGCCGAGCGGCCGCGCTACGCCGTTTCCGAGGCCACCACCGCGACCTTGCCGTCGCGGATGTCGCCCGGATCGAGATAGGCCTTCAGCGGCGCCATTGTCAGCTGCGTCCGGTATGGGATCGTCAGCAGCGTCTTGCCGCCGGAGATGATCTGCCACGACCGGATCGGCCTGACGCCGGCATAACCGGACTGCCAGCTGACCGTCACCCGCCCGTTCTCGTTCGTCAGCCTGATGTCGGTCGGCTGCACCAGCCCGCGCGCCCGTTGTTGGAACATGTTGGTCGTGGCCCCGTAGATCTCGCCGGCCAGCCTATCCATGTTCGCACATTCTTCGGGCGTCATCGGCGCGTCGATGGCGGCGGCGAGGTCGGCGACGAGTTGATCCTTGCGCGGATCTTTGCGGTCGATGTGACCGATGCCGATGACGACGCAAGACACGCCTGCTTGCGAAAGTGTGTAGCGGATCATCTCGCGATAATCGAGCCTGCCCCTCGTATCGCCGACCGAAGTGATCACGTCGTCCGGACCGCGCGTCCAGCGTCGTTCTTTGCCCACCAGAATGCCGTCGGCGAACACCTTCATGGCGATCACGCCCATGCCGCGCCCCATCGCCAACGGCAGCAGGTTGGTCTGTGTCGCGATATACTGCATGTCGGCGACGTTGAGCGGCACCAGCAGTGTGTCGAGGTCCTGGCCTTCGTCCCGCCTGAGCGCCTCCATCAGCACCGTCGCCCAGTGGCCGGTGATGCCGATGTGGCGGATCCAGCGATGGCGATCCGGATTAAGGCCGGTGTAGTTGGTGCCGTCGCGGTAATCGAGCAGCGTTACAAAGGCGCCTATCTTTTCGGGCATCTTGCCGCCGCGTGCCGTCAAAGCGGTATAGGCTTGCTCCAGATCGGCGGGCGTGGTCACGTCGTGCATCTGCATGCAATCGACGTACACCCCTTCGGGGAAGGCGCCTTTGCCGTCGCCGAACATCTGCGATAGCGACCGCTTCAGATCCGTCACCGCCGTCTGCCCGGTTGGGTCCGCTACGTTGCCGTAGCGCTGCCGCGTCTTGGTAGCGAGATACAGATGCTCGCGCAGCGCCGTGTTATAGCCGGATTTTCCAGGAATCAGATTCATCCGGCGGAAGGCTTCGCCGTAATGGAGCTGGCTGTCGGCATAGAGATTTGACGTGTCGAGATAGTTCACGCCCAATTCGACGGCGCGGACGATGATATCGGCCGGATCGGTGCCGGGCGGCGTCCACATCAGAGCGGCCTGGCCGCCGAGTGCCAGCGGCGTCACCATGTGCCCCGTGCGGCCGAGCGTTCGCTTGGGAATGATTGTCTTGCACTCAGTCGCGGCGGTTAGCGCAGCCGCCGGCAACGATGCGGCCAGCGTGGCCGCCCCGAGCGTCGTCAGGATATGTCGCCTGGTCGCCATGGAACCCCCTTCGCACATGGGCAGGCACACCGGCGAAGATGCGGCTGTCATTTGGTTCGAGTGAGATTTTATACGCGCGTTTCGTGGACGCGAAACAACCTCCAACGCGCGTCATTGCCACACGGTACGCATCCGCATGCGACCCGATCACGATCACATATTTTTCGGAGGATTTGCCGGCGCCGTTCGTCCCCATCGGAACGGAGAGAGCCGGAAAGCCGTTTCGGCGGTGCCGGCAACTATACCGGCTCTCCACGCGACGCAAGTTCAGGGGAAGACGACCGCGGGACAAGGGGAGCTTCGGGTCTTGGGGCGTGGCCTGCGCTGCTGCGCAGTCAAGCGGGTTTCATATCACAGGAGGAAACTATGGCGTTCCCGCAGTCCTTTACCACACAGAAGTACAAGACAAGGCCGGTGATCGCGGCATCCGTGTTGGCAGTCATGCTGGCGGCCCCGGGCCTTGCCCAGTCGGCCTACTTCAAGAATTCCAACGTGCCTCGTTTGCCCGAGCGCGCAGCGCCCGAGACGCCGGAACACCAGAAACTCCTGCAGGACAACCGCACCGAGCGGCAGCGCGAAATCGAGGCGCTGCATCTCACCGGCCTGCGTGACGGCACCGATGGGCGCAATCCGGATGCGCCCAACGCCGCGAACTACGATCCCGCCCTGGCCAATCCCTATCCGCGTCCGTCCGACGTGCTTAGGATGGAAGGCGGTGCCGAAACGACGACGCCCGCCTTGTGGTGGGCCGAGCGCCGGCCCGAAATCGTGGCGGCCTTCGAGCACGAAATCTACGGCCGCATGCCGGAGAACGTTCCCGGCGTGACCTGGAAAGTCGTCAGCAGCAAAACGGAATCCGTGGGCGGCGTTCGCGCCGTCGTCAAGGAACTGGCCGGCCACGTCGACAATTCCGCCTATCCGTCGATCTCCGTCGAAATCGCCATGACCGAGACGTTGCCGGTGAACGCCAAGGGCCGCGTTCCCGTCATCCTGCAATATGGCGGCGGCAGCCGCATTCCCCAAGCCAAACGGCCGAGCGAACTGTTGCCCGGCTACAAGACGCCGGGGCCGTACACCGGTCCCGACGGGCGCACGCAACTGCTCAAGCTCGGCTGGGGTTTTGCCACCATCGACGCCAACAGCGTCCAGGCGGACAATGCCGCCGGCCTGACGGCGGGCATCATCGGCCTGGTCAACAAAGGCCGGCCCCGCAAGATGGACGACTGGGGCGTGTTGCGCGCCTGGGCCTGGGGCGCCAGCCGCGCACTCGACTATCTGCAGAGCGATCCGCATGTCGCGGCCGACGAAATCGGCATCACCGGCCATTCGCGCGCCGGCAAGGCGGCAATCGTCGCCATGGCGTTCGATCAGCGCTTTGCCGTCGGCTTCATCAGTTCTTCGGGCGGCGGCGGCGCCAAGCTGCTTCGCCACTATTACGGCGAGACGCTGGAAAGTATCGCCTCCCCCGAAGAGTTCCACTGGATGGCGGGCAACTTCCTGAAATACGCCGCCGATCCGCTGAACGCCAACGATCTGCCGGTCGACGGCGACGCCATGATTGCGTTGTGCGCGCCGCGTCCGGTGTTCATCAGCACAGGTAATCCGCAATCCGGTGACGCCTGGGTTGATGCACCGGGTGAGTTCATGGCGGCAGTCGCAGCCGGACCAGTCTACAAGCTGCTCGGCAGGAAGCCGCTGGAAAGCGACACCTTCCCGGCGCTCGGTACGCCGCTGCTCGGCGGCGATATCGGCTGGCGTCAGCACGATTACGGTCACGGCGCGGCCCAAGGACCGAACTGGGCAACCTTCCTGAAGTTCGCGCAGAAGTATTTCAAGGTGGAGAGCCACTAGTGCCCCGATTCCGAAATTCGCCTCATCTCGATATCGGCCTCGGGCGAACTTCGGAACCACGACGCTAGACGGTCCAACGCAAACCCTGGCAACGGCGTGGCTTGCGCTGCGTGTTCCACGCAGCGAGCTAAAGCGCAATCCCGAAAAGTGCGAAGCGGTTTTCGCCGGATTGCGCGACAAACAAAGGAATCTAGAGCACGTTTCCGACTCGAAGAAGAGGGAACGTGCTCTAGCGGCGCGGCCAATCGGGCGAACCAGCGAACTAACGGCGCCGGTTCGCCCACGCGCCCAAGACCTACGACAAGGTCGAGCGGTTCAACCGGAACTCGCTGCGCGAAGGGCCCGTGCCCGCGCTTACTACACTTCAACCGAGCGCGCCGCCGACTTGCGAAAACTGCTCTCACTTTTTCGAGATTTCGGAGCAACAAAATCTCAAGCGCGGCAGGTCCGTGCCATCCCGATCTACGAAAATGGCATCTTTAGCATAAAGCGGCGCCACCAAATGACCCGCGTCGGCGCGGCGGCAATCGGCCTGCCGATTCATGGCTATGCTCGTCAGCGTGCCTTCGGTGTGCCATGCCGTTCAGATGGGGGCCTAGCGTTGGCAACCTGCACATGGTCGCCCGGACGCAGCGAATCCGGCGGATTGTCGATGACACGATCTTGTGGTCCCAGTCCGTACGCGATTTCTACCGCACTGCCGAAATCATGGGCGATGGCGACTCGCTTGATCGCCACACGGCCGTCGGCTTCCACGGTGGCCACCGCCATACCGCTGTCGCGGAACATCAGGGCACTGGCGGGAACCTGTACCGTGCCGGATTTGGAGCGCAGGTCGAACCGGACCCGCGCATAGTCGCCCGGCTTAAGCGCCTCGCCCGCGTTGTCCGCCAACAGCTGGACCAGAACGGAGCCGGTGGTGGTATCGACGGCTTCCGAAGTCGCCTGCACCGTTGCCGCGAACACCCGGCCGGGATATTCGGGTACCGTGAAGGCAGCGCTCACGCCCGGCTTCACCTCGGCCGAATAGGTCTGCGGCACCCGGATGTAGATGCGCAGTTTGCTCTCGTCGGAGACGGTGAACAGCGGCGTGGCCGAGCCGTTACCGGCCGCCACATAGTTGCCGATGTCGATCGAGCGGCTGGTGACGATGCCGTCGAACGGCGCCACGATGCGCGTGTAGCCGAGGTTGATCCGCGCCGCGTCCATGTTCGCCTTGTCCAACGCGACCACGCCGCTGTCGGCGGCCACCGTGGCACGCTGGGCGGAAAGCTGCTGGCTGGAGATCGCGTTCTGCGCCGCCAGCGCCTGGTAGCGGCCGAGATCGAGTTTGGCTTCCGCCAGATTGGCTGAATCGCGGGCAAGGGCACCCTTGGCCTGGCCGAGCGCCGCCTGATAGGTGCGCGGGTCGATCTCAGCCAGAAGCTCGCCCGCTTTCACGGGTTTGCCGATGTCGGCGTACCACTTCAGCACGTAGCCGGTGACCTGGGCGTAGATCGGCGCGTTGTTGTATGCCTGCACGGAACCGGGCAGCACCAGCGAGCGCTGGTCGCCGCGGCCCGCGGGATTGATGACCTGCACCGCGGGAGCGGCCTCGGCACGCGTCCAATCCTCGGTTTCGCGCGCGGCCAGGCCGCGTCCGATCAGGCCGTAGGCTACCACGACAGCGGCGACAGCGGCCGTGACGATGCCGGTTCTCTTCAGGTGCTTGGGTGTCGTGTAGCGAAGGATGTCTTGCGCTTCAGGCATAGGCTTCTCCTCCGGACGGTTCCGGTTGCGGGGCTTGCACCGGTCGTGCGGATTTGCGTCCGTGCACGATGCTGAACACGACCGGCACGAAAATCAGCGTGGCGCAGGTGGCGAAAATCAGCCCGCCGATCACGGCGCGGCCGAGCGGCGCGTTCTGCTCGCCGCCTTCGCCCAGGCCCAGCGCCATGGGCGCCATGCCGATAATCATGGCAAATGCGGTCATCAGCACCGGGCGGAAGCGGGTGATGCCCGCCTCGACGGCCGCCACCATGGCGTCGCCGGTGGCCGCCAACCGCTCGCGCGCGAAGCTGACCACCAGGATCGAGTTGGCCGTCCCGACGCCCATGCACATGATGGCGCCGGTCAGCGCCGGGACCGACAGCGTCGTGTTGGTGGCGAACAGCATCCAGACGATTCCTGCGAGCGCCGCGGGCAGAGCCGTGATGATGACGAAGGGATCGAGCCAAGACTGGAAGTTCACCACAATCAGAAGGTAGATCAGTACCAGCGCGGCCAGGATGCCGAAATAGAGGCTGGTGAAGGCGGAGTCCATGGTGGCCACCTGCCCGCGCAGCGTGACGGTGGCGCCCGGCGGCACCTCCGGTGCCGTATCGGAGATCAGCTTGCGGACATCGCCCGCGACGCCGCCGAGGTCGCGGTCCTGCGGCGTGGCGTAGAGATCAATCGAGGGCCTGACGTTGTAATGCGTCACCACGGCGCTCGAATTGTCGCGCGCGATACCGCCCAGGCCACCCAGCACCTGCAGCGGCGTGGGCGTACCGGAAGCAGCGGTGCCCGTCACCGGGATGTTGGCCACATCCGCCAGCGAATTGACGGCGTACTCCGGCGTCTGGGCCACGATCGGATAGGAAACGCCGCTCTTGGGATCGAGCCAGAAGGTCGGCGCCGTCTGCGAGCTGCCGGCGATCGAGGTCACCACGCTGTTGGTGACGTTGAGTTCGGTGAGCCCGAGCTCGGCGATGCGCGAACGATCGACATCGACGCGCAGCTCGGGATTGTCGAAGGACTGCTGCATGCGCGCGTCAGCCACACCGCGGATGGCGCGCAGCCGGCGCAACATGGCGAGCGCGTAGGCCTGATCGGCCTGGGCGTTGGGGCCGGTGATCTGGACGTCAAGCGGCGCCGGCGAGCCGAAATTCAGGATCTGGCTGACGATATCGGCGGGCAGGAACGAGAAGGTCGCCCCGGGGAAGGCGGCGGGCAGCTTGCGGCGCAATTCGCGCACGTAATCCGCCGCGGGGTGATGAGCTGCGTTCAGGCTGACATAGATGTCGCCGTCCTGGTAGCCGATGGTGCCGGAATTGTTGTAGATCATGTTGATCGAACTGGTCGGCAGGCCGATATTATCGACGATCGAGGACAGTTCGCGCGGCGGAATCGTCCGGCGGATGAGATTCTCGATGTCGCCGAACATCGCCGAGGCGTCTTCGATGCGCGTACCGACCGGCGGGCGCACATGGATGGCGATCTGGCCGGAATCGACCGACGGAAAGAAGTTCGACCCCAGGAACGGCACCAGGGCGAAGGAAGCCGCGACGAACCCCGTAAAACCGATGACGAAGATCTTGCGGTTGGCCATCGCCATCGCCAGAAGATTGCGATAGTCCTCGCGGATCTTCTCGAAGCGCTTGGTGAAGCCGCGCTGCAGACGGGCAAAAATACCCTTGCCCGCGGCCATGTGCAGTTCCTCGTCGGCTTGCTCCTCATTGGCTCCGGCATGGACGTGCGGCTTCAACAGATACATCGCCATCGTCGGCACCAGCGTTCGCGACAGCACGAAGGAGGCGATCATGGCGAACATCACCGCCTCGGCCATCGGCACGAACAGGTAGCCGGCCACGCCGTTCAGCGCGAACATCGGCACGAAGACGATGCAGATGCAGAGCAGCGACACGAAGGCCGGCGTCACGATCTGCTGCGCGCCGTCGAGGATCGCCGTCTTGACCGGCTTGCCGTGCTCCAGATGCCAGTTGATGTTCTCGATGGTCACCGTAGCGTCGTCCACCAGGATACCGACTGCCAGCGCCAGCCCGCCCAGCGTCATGATGTTCAGGGTTTCGCCGCTGGCCGACAATGCCGTTACCGCGGCCAGGATCGCCAGCGGGATGGAGGTGGCGATGATGACCGTCGAGCGCCAGCTGCCGAGGAACAGGAGGATCATCAGGCTGGTGAGCGCCGCCGCCAGGACGCCTTCGCGCACCACGCCCGAGATCGCGGCTTTGACGAACAGCGACTGATCGTTCAACGGTGTGATTTTGAAGGTCCGCGGCAGCGTCTCCAGCAGCTTGGGCAGGGCGTCCTTGATGCCCTGCACCACCGCCAGCGTGGAAGCCGACCCGGTCTTGAGGATGGTGGAGAGCACGGCGCGCGCGCCGTTGACGTGTACCACGCTTTGCTGCGGCGGCGAACCGTCGCGCACGTGCCCGACGTCGTGGACGTAGATGACGGTACCGTTGACCGCGCGGATCGGCAGGTCGTTGAGTTCCTCGATGGTTTGGGCGGCGTCGTTCAGCTTCACGGTGTATTGCTGCGAGCCGATCTTGACCGTACCGGCCGGCAGGATCTGGTTCTGTGCGGCGATGGCGTTTTCCACATCCTGCGCCGACAGGCCGTGAGCCTGCAGCGCCTGCGGATCGAGGTCGATCTGCACCTGCCGCACCCGTCCGCCGTAGGAAAAAGGAATGGCCGCACCCGGTACCGTGGAGAGAACCGGGCGGATGAAGTTCTGGCTGAGATCAAGCACCTGCTGCTCGGACAAGCCGTCGCCCGACATCGCCAGTTGGATGATCGGCACGGTGGAGGCGTTATAGTTGAGGATCAGCGGCGGGGTCGTCCCCGGCGGCATCTGCTTCAGGATGGTCTGGGAGATCGAGGTGACCTGGGCCGTCGCCGTGCGAATATCGACGGTCGGCTGGAAATAGATCTTGACGATGCCCATGCCCGGCAGCGACGTACTTTCACTATGCTCGATGTCGTTGACGGTGGTTGTCAGCGCCCGCTCGTAAGGCGTAATGACCCGCCCGGACATCTCGTCGGGCGGCAGACCGGTGTACTGAAAAGCCACGCCGATCACCGGTACGCCGATGTTGGGAAAGATATCGCTCGGCGTCTTGATGGCGGCCAGCGGGCCGACGATCAGGATCAGCAGGGCGAGCACGATGAACGTATAGGGCCGCTCCAGAGCGACCTTGACGATCCAGGTCATGCGGCGGCGGCCTCCGGCAGGAAGTCGTCGGCGCCCTCAGGGCGCGTCACACTTTTGTGGCGTTCGGCGGCACGACGCGCTATAAGCATGATGTTACTGACCGGTACGTATCAATGTATATATAGTGTGGACTCGCAAGCCCGCTCAAGCGGGAAGTTGGACATGTTACAAACAAAATAATGTATATGGGAGAAACCAGGTGAAAACGGAAGTGCCTCCCAAAAAGGCAGCCGACCGAATTCGCGAGACGGCGCGGGACCTTTTCTACCGCCAGGGAATTCGCGCCGTCGGCGTAGACGAAATCGTTGCCCGTGCCGGCGTAACCAAGCCCAGCCTTTATCGCAGCTTCTCGTCTAAGGACGAACTTGCCGCCGACTACTTGCGCAACCACGGCCAGGAACGACTGCGCCTGTTCAACGCCAAAATGGCCGAGCGCCCCGACGATCCGCGCGGACAATTCCTGCTTTGGCTGAAGGGAATTTCACGCAAGGCCACCAAGCCCGATTACCGCGGCTGCGGCAATTCGAATGCGGCGGTCGAATATCCCGAACACGACCACCCGGCGCGAAAAGTTGCGGCCGAAAACAAGCGGCGCTTCCGCGCGCGGCTCACGTCGCTTGCGAAGGAGATGGGGGCAAAACGGCCTGAGGCCCTCGCCGACGCTTTGCTCCTCGTCCTCGAGGGAGCATATTCCTCTGGGCAGCTATTCGGCCCCGGCGGTCCGGCACGAAATTTGGTCGAAACGGCCGATCTTCTGATCGATGCTTATCTCGCCGAAGAATGAGAGGCCGCTTCAAGACGGCTGTCCGTTCCGAAAATCAAACTCTGACATATAGCTACGTGCTCAGACGTAGAATGACGTGGTCTTCGCGGGGCGTAGGGTCACAGAGGCAGGCGGCTGAGTGCGTCGCCGGAACCGGTTCCCATTGCTATGGTCTTTGACCAGCCGCTTCTTTGTCGTAAGCACGGCACCATTGTCGCTGACGATCATGCAAGGTCCGCCGCGCTTTCGCAATCGAATCCGAGTGCGAGTGGCAGCCTCCCGCGACCGCAAGAAACTCTCTTCGTTTCAATTGGCGTCTTTCGCTTCTAGTCGAGCCGTAGAGGGCGCCACACGGAGGCGATCGTCACCGCTCGTCAGCGCCTTTCCAGCCGTAATAGGCGACCACCGCGAAGCCGACCGCCGGCAAGAGGAACGCCGGCGACATGCCGAATTTGTCGCCGATCAGACCCATGGGATAGACCAACAGAAGGCCGCCACCAATCGTCATCACCATCAGCGACGAAGCGCGCTTGGTGTTTGCGCCGAGGTTGCGGATGGCCAGCGTGAAGATCGTCGGGAACATGGTGCCCATGAAGAAGAAGACGGGAATGAGCGCCAGCGCCGAGACCTTCTGAATGCCCGCCGACGCGACGAGGCAGAGGATCACGTTCGCCACACCGTAGAGCGCCAGAACGACGCGCGGAGAAACAACGGCAATGAGCGCCGTGGTGGCGAAACGGCCGATGAGATAACAAAGCACGCCGATCGAGAACAGGTAATTCGCGTTGGCGGTCGTCATGCCGCTCCAGGTCTCGGTCGCTTGGTTGAGGAAAAAGGCATAAACGCCGACTTGCGCCGCAATGTAGACGGCGAGCGTAACGAAACCGAAGACGAAGTGGCGCTGCTTGAGGAGCGGCTTTGCGGGACTTTCGAGAGCGCCGGCCGGCAGGTGGTCCTCGAGCTTGACCTCCGGCAGCCAGGCGCGCCCCATGACGATCGCGAAGATCAGGACCGCAATACCGATCGTGAGATAGATGAGCTGCACGGATTGCTGCGGGCCGCCGAGCGCCTTGGCAACGTCGGGGTTGAACAACAGATTGGCCGCGATAATCGGTCCGCAGAATACGCCGAGGGCGTTGAAAGACTGCGCCAGATTGAGGCGCTGCGTGGCGTGCTCCGGCTTTCCAAGTACACTGACATAGGTATCGGCCGCCGTCTCGAGGGCGCACAGGCCCGTGGCCAGAACGAACATCGACAGCACGAAATAAGGAAAGCTGGCGATCTGTCCGGCCGGCACAAAGAGGAAGGCGCCAAGCGCAATCACGATGAGGCCGCTCACCAGACCGAACTTGTAGCCCCTCGTCCGCATCAGGATGCCGGCCGGGATGCTCCAGATCAGATACGCGCCGAAATATGCGATCTGCAGCCACGACGACTGCGCCTTCGAGACGTGGAGCGTTTCCTGGAAGTGCTTGTTGAGCACGTCGAGAAGGCCGTAGGCCAGTCCCCAGATCACGAAGCAGCTGATCGCCAGAGCCAACGGTCCGCGCAAGGACCGTGCGGGCCCACCCGAATTCGTCTTAATCGCCACGTTCCGTTCTCCCTGTATGTTTTGTTTCTCGATTTGCGCGGCCCACCCCAGAAGGGCTGAAACGCCGGCGCCAAAGATTCGGCCCGCCTTCGCGATGCCGCCCGTCTCAACGACGGCTCAGCACCGTCTTTTCATAGCTCTTGATCTCGTCCAGCCAGGCTAGGCCGACCGGCACGCCCTTCTGCGCGCAGTATTGATCCCACACGGCGCCCCACGGCAGCGACTTGAGCTCTTCGTACAGCACCAGCCTCGTCGTGTAGTCGCCGGCGAGCTCGGCCTTGCGCAGCGCCGTGCCCGGCTCGAGGAAGGCGATCAGCATGGACTTCAGCATGTTGCGCGTGCCGATCACCCAGGCAGCGACGCGATTGATGCTGGCGTCGAAGTAATCGAGCCCGATGTGAACCTTGTCGAGCCTGCCGCTGCGCGCGAGCTCGCGACCGATGGCGAGCAGTTCGTCGTCGAGCAGCACGACATGGTCGGAGTCCCACCGCACCGGCCGGCTGACGTGCAGCACCAGGCCGGGGACGTAAAGCAGCATCGAACTCAGCTTGTCGGAGATGACCTCGGTCGGATGGAAGTGGCCGGCGTCGAGCGTCAGGTGCTTCCGGCGCGAGACCGCGTAGCCCATGTAGAACTCGTGACTGCCCACCGTGTAGCTCTCGCAGCCGATGCCGAACAGCTTGGCTTCGACCGCGTCCGCATGGATCGCCGGATCGATCTGCGTTGCGAAGATCTTGTCGAGCGACTCGATCAGGCGCTCGCGCGGGCTGATGCGGTCGGCCGGAACGTCCTTGAAGCCGTCCGGAATCCAGACATTGGTCGCGGTGGTCGAGCCCAGTTGGCGGCCCATCTCGGCGCCGATCATGCGCGAGCGGATGCCGTGCTCGATCCAGAACTCGCGGATGCCGCGGTCGGGATGGGCGAGCGTGAAGCCGTCGGCGGCCTTGGGATGCGAGAAATAGGTGGGGTTGAAATCGAGCCCCATCTTCACGCTCTTGGCCCAGTCGATCCAGCTTTGGAAATGTTTGGGCTCGACCTGGTCGCGGTCCACCTTCCTGCCGCCGTTGTCGAGATAGCTGGCGTGCAGGTTGAAGCGGTGACGGCCGGGGATCAGGCTGATCGCCTTCTCGGCGTCGCGGCGCAGCTCGTCGATCGTGCGCGCCTTACCGGGATAGTTGCCGGTGGCCGCAATGCCGCCCGACAGCGCCTCGCCGGTCGATTCAAAGCCGCCGACGTCGTCGCCCTGCCAGCATTGAATCGAAACGGAGATCGCTTCGAGCTTGCTCAGGGCAGCATCGGTATCCACACCGTGTGCGGCGTAGCGCTCTTTGGCGGTTGTGTAGCATGTTTCGATTGCGTCGCTCTTCATTGTCGCATCTCCCTTGCCTCGTTGATGATCGGAACGCCTTCCACGCCCGCACGCGCCACCAGCTCGCGCCAGTGTCCCGCGTATTGTGCAATGTCGAAATCCAACCGATCGACACGCGTCATCTCGGAGCCGGCGGGGACGGCCCCATCCAGAAGCCCCAGCGCGCCGAAGGCGACGTTGTCTCGGGCGTTGGAGAGATAGACGGAATCGTCGGGTCTGAGCGACGCCAGCGCCCGCGTGAACACGGGATCGCCGCCGAAGCGACCTTCGATGATGATGCGGCTTCTGGCACCGATCAGATCGAGGCTGCTGTCGGCCATCAGAGCCAGATAAAGGCCCGTCGCCGCGCGCCGCGCGAGCTTGTCGTCCGGACGATCGATCCATCTCCCGATTTTTTGGGGATAAGGACCGACGCCGGCCTCGAAGGTCGGAAGTGCAAACACGCCGTCCGCGATCATCCGCTTGGCGAGAAGCAGCAGTTCCGCACTGTGGCTCGCGACATCCACGAACGAACCTTCGCTCGCCTCCAGCAGTTCCGCCTCGCGTCCGCCCATGAAGCGCGACGACGGAACGGGATTGCCTGCAACGTCAACATTGAAGAGGCAGTCGCGGTGCTCGGCGAGACGCGGGCTTTCCGCTGCGCCGGGCAGCGAGCGCATGGCGACGAACCATGTTCCGGTGGAGAGCACGGTGCATTCGCGATTGCCGATCTCGGGATGCAGCCTGGACGCCAGAAAAGCCGCATTGCTGTCATGGATGCCGCACAGAATCCGGCAATGGCGCGGCAGACCGGTGCTGCTCCTCCAGCGCGTCACGACCGTGCCGAGAACGTCCGACGCGTCATGCAGCGGAGCAAACCTCTCGGCCCAGCCGAGTTTCACCGCCATCGGCGACGGCCGCTTTCCGGCCGGCAGCCACAAATCCGAATGACAGCCGAGGCTGGTTACCTCGGTGGCCTCGACCCCGCTCAACCGCCACGCCCAATATTGCGGCCACGTCAGGATATGGCCGCGCGCGAACTTGTCGGGCCTCTCCGATTGCAGCCAGAACAGCTGGGCGCCCAGATTCAATCCCGCCGGCAGACGCGGCGAGCCGGTGACGGCAAACTTGTCCCGCAGCGCCTCATAGTCGCGCCGGATCGCGTCCGGCAGCACCGCCTCGTAGTCCAACGGCGCCAGTGCGAGCCTGTCCTTGTCAACAAGGCAAGCCGATGCTCCGTGTGCCACAGGAATGATCGCCCCGATCTCCGCGACCTGCGCGAAATGCTCCAGCGTCTCGGCGAGCCAATGCTCGATACCCATGTAGTCGAGGCACGGCAATCCATCCTCAAGGAGGCGCTCGTTCGGGCGCGAGCGCCTTTCGATCATCTGGCGTGCGGGCGACCACAACGTGGCTTTCGCCAGCGTCTTGCCAACGTCAAGAACGACCACAGAGCCCTTCGACAAGCCTCCCTCCCGTTGTTTGTCCGCCCGGCTTTCTTTCACAGCTCCGTACTCTTCCGCCTCTAGGGCCGCGTAGCGAGAAACGCCGGAAATAGCGGCGATCCGGCCGGCACTGGTGCAGGGCGCACGGCAGACCGTCTCCCGGGATCTCCGGCCGGCCTCATTGCAGGCACTCCACACCGTATGGATGGGAAATCAGGCACGTGGTGGCCAAACCGAGGAACAGGCCATGCTCTACAACGCCCGTGATCGCCGAAAGAGCCGCCGCCAGCACCTTGACATCCGCGATCGATTGAAAGCAGCAGTCGTAAATCACATTGCCGCAGTCGGTGTGGAATGGAACGCCATCCCGCAAGCGCAGGCTCACGGGGATATGGCCGTAGCCGAGTCCGAAGGCGACTTGCGCGATGCGACGGGCCGTGCCCACATGACCGAACTCGACGACTTCGACCGGCAACGGAAAGCGGCCGAGGCGCTCCACGAGCTTGCTTTCGTCCGCGATGACGATCATGCGTTCGGAAGAGGCGGCCACCAGTTTCTCGCGCAGAAGTGCGCCGCCGCCGCCCTTCAGCAGATTGAGATTGCGGTCCGTTTCGTCTGCACCGTCGACCGTGAGGTCCAAAGGCGCCAGCTCGTCCAGCGGCGCGAGCGGAATACCGACCCGGCGCGCGATCTTCGCCGTGTGTTCGGAGGTTGCGGCGCCGATGATGTCAAGGCCGTCGCGCACGCGCGAGCCGAGCAGGTACACGAACGCTTCGGCCGTCGAACCGGTACCGAGGCCGAGCTTCATGCCGTCGGTTACGTAGGTGAGCGCGATGGCGGCTGCGGCGTGTTTCAGGTCCGCGGTACCACTCTCCATGCGATCGCTCCGCGTCATATGGCACCGGACCTCAGACGTTCCGCACGCGCTGGCGATAACGCCCGTCCGGCCGAGCGGCGGTGCGAGCGATGGCTTCGCCAGACAGTGCCAGGGGACCGCCAAGCAGGGCTGCACCGAGAAAGATCTTGGCCGCTTTCCCGCTCATCAATGTCGAGGCGGGCACGGATCGCCAGTTGCCGCCCAAAGCGATCATGCCGCGATTTTGCATCAGGATTACCTTGGGAACGCTTTGGTGCTTCTTCATGAACAGGTCCGTCTCGCGGCGGATGCCCGACGCTGCCTTCTCGTTGACGTCGGCGACGACCACACCCGCGCCTTCGCGCGCGAGCCCCTCGCAAATCGCGCGTCCCAGCCCTTGCGCGCCACCGGTCACGCTGGCGGCTTTGTCGATAGGCTGGCCCCGGTCATGGCCTGGCATAGCGCTTCAGCAGTGCCTCCTCAGACTTCACGTTCCAACGTCCGTTCTCAAGCGGAATGTCCTGTTCGAGGTGCGCGAGCGGCGTCAGCTTCAGGTCGCGGCAGGACGGATAGACGAGGATCTTGCCGGTCATGAGGTTCTTCTCGACGGCACGGATGCCATCGATAGCGCCATCGAGTCCCGTCACGGCAGCGACCGAGAGGTCCGTGTTCAGCTTGCTCGACACGACCTTGGCCAACACCTGCTTCATGTCTCTCAGTTCGGAACCGCTGGTGCCGACGAAGTACAGCTGCTTTTCGATGTAGGCATCGAGATCGATTTCGGCGGCGGTCTCGGCCGGAATTCCCGCAAAAATGTTGATGATGGCGTACCGATCTGCGGCCGCAACGGCCTGGCCCACGAGCGCCGGGATGGGAGCCATCAGCACGACGTAGTCGAAGGCAAGGCCGAGTTCGTCAGCCGCCGGGTCATAGCATTGCAGCGTCACCCCGTTGGCGCGCGCCACCGGTTCGGCGAGCTGTTGCAGGGCGGCGCGACGTTCCCCGCTGACATCACCTGCATAGACCGACACGCCCGGCACGCCCTGACAGAGATTTCGGATGACGTGCATGGTTCCCATGGGACCGGCCGCCCCGATGATGTTGATCTTGTCGGAGGGACAAATCTCCGGGGTCACGGGGATTCTCGCCAGGGCGTCCAGTGGATTGGACGTCGTCGTGCCCATGATACGAATACCACCGTAGTGAATGCGGCCGATCTGCGAAACGACCGGGCGGCCGAACTTGCCGCCGCATTGAACGATGATGAGCAAGCCGCCGGTCGCCAGTTTGGCGAAAAGCCCTTCTACCGTTTCGGGCTTGGAGCCGAAATAGACGATGTCGTCGTAGGTGCGATCCGGCAATTCGCCGATGGTCCCGGCTACCGAGAACGTCGTTACCGATGGCGATCCGGGTAGCTTCCGTATGCGTGCGGCCTCGACATACTCCTCGCCGACCACCAAGAGCCGGCCGCCGCTTTTCAGCGTGCGCCGCTGTTTCTCCGCATACGCGTTCTCGACGCATGCCCAGGGTTCGACGAGAGCAAGCGCCGAAGCCGACAAATCTTCGGGCACCGGAATGAGCATCGAGTCGCCCTGTGGCGACGTGATGACCCGCTCGTCGAACAGCACGTATTCTTGAAGCGCACCTTCAAAGTTGTAGCCGAACGCCGCATTGGATTTCTCCGTCGGTAGCCAGCGATAGTCGGTCTGCACCAGAAAGCGCTCGCCGAGCTTGTAGCGGCTGACGCCCGGGCCGAGTTCGACGATGCGCACCACAGCTTCGTGGCCCGGCACGGTCGGTTTGTTCCCTGGTACGTAGTTGGGCATTTCGGCCAGCGCCAGGGCGTCGATCCCGGCCGTGACGGGCGATTTGCGGGCGTGATCCGTGAACTGCTTCAGCAACTTGAGATCCGAAAAGCACAAGCCTACGGCCTCAACCTTGGCCAGCAGTTGGCGTGGGCCCGGCACGGGCACGGGCTTGGTGTTGTTGAGTTCGAGCCGGTCCGGTCCGACCAGCTGTACTGCACGCTCAGTTGCGGGAAGTGTCATCGCTTCGTTCGTCATCCGATTTTCTTGAGGATTTGTTCCGGCGTTGTTGTGCCTTCGAGGTTACGCAGCAGTTTCTCGGTCCTGGGCTGAAGCACGCGACCCGCCGCGGCGAAGAAATCATTCTTCGCTGCCCGCGATGCGAACATCTTATCGGTCCAGGCGGAGAGATATCCGAATCCGCTTTCGCGCTGCAGAACCGAGTGGGCGTAGACGATATACGCTCCGCGCAGGAAGATCGGGGCCAGCGGCTTTAGCTCTGCCGATGAAAACGAATCGACGAGCTTGTGACCCGGTGCGTTCATCTCCGTGCCGACGATTATGGGAAAGTCGTGCTTCTCGGCGAGCGCGACAACGTCGTAGAGGTTTTGAAGCTTCTGGTCCCTGAAGCCCGGCGTATAGTTGCGGTCTGGAATGATGTTGATGGCCGCGGCGCCCGATGCCTTGGCCACCGCCAGGAATTCCTCCATCCGTTGCTCGCCCTCGCTGATGCCGTCGAGCCACGCCACGGTAGGTATGGCGCCGGCCTCAAGAACAAAGCGGTTCATTTCGGCCAAGGTCGGAAACGATCCGCTGCCGGGCGGAATGTAGCCAATCCCCCCCTGCTTCATGGTCTTGGAGCGGATCATGGCCTGCAGTTTCGCGCTGTCTTGCGGCGCATCGCCGAGACGCATCATCCAGAACAGCCGTCTCTGGCTGAAAGACACAAATGTCTTCTTGGCCTTTTTTTCATACGCTTGGCAGAGATGACGCTCGGTGGCGTTGCCGTTGGGCGTGAGCGGCAGCACGTCCTTTTCGAAGTCGAGCCTGACAGGGTCCAGATAGGCGTTAACCCGTCCAAGCACGTCGCGCGTCCGGCGTTCCGCCGCAAGGCGCATCTCGCTCAGGAAAGGATGGCGCAGCCCGCGAGCGAACCCGACGCCCATGTGATAGGCGATGCCGGGTTCGCCGGGAGAGTTGATCTCCCGCGTCGCAAACTCCGGCACGTAGACGCGCGATTCGAGGCTGGCACAAGTCTTGAGACCGATAAGCCGCCCGGCTTCGAGGAACTCATCCGTGCCGTCCAGAACGTCAAAATCCACGATGCCTGCCACGGCCAGCCCTGCCTTGCGGGCAAGCCAGGCAAACTTCGAGGGCGAATAGCCGTAGGCGTTGTACGAATAGAAGGTGTGGGCGTGCAGGTTGACATCGCTCCCGGGTTCGGCGAGCGCCTCTTCGCCCTTTTGCGCGCGACGCCATAACTGCGAGAGCGCTTCCCGGCGTTCTTGCGAATCAAAACGATCCAGTCGCTGCTCCAGCGACTCTATCTCCGCCATCAGCATCTGATCGACACTCCAGGGCGCTTCAGTCCCTTGGCTTTGCCGCGCCCGCCCCGACGCCCCAAGGGGAACCGACTGCTCAATTCAAGTGATTGATTCTGATCTGTTTTGCACATCTAAAACCCAGTAGGGCTACCATGTCGCATCAAACTCAATTATTGCTTTTGACTGATTGTGCTTCGTTATGATTGAATATGTCAAGATTGTTGGGGGCTGCTTTCCATGGCCATCCGGTTTTTCGCCCCTCGCGAACACAGATAAACGGAAACGCAGGAAAATGAAGGACTTACAGACCTACATCAGTGATATGCGGCCGCGCTTTCAGCCACTCGAGATCGACTGCGGCAAAATCCCCGCCTACCAGTACTGCGGGAGCCTCAAATCGGAGCTGAAGGCCAAGACGCTGACCCCTCCGGAAGCAGTCAAGCTGCTGGAGGACATGCTGATCATCCGCGAGTTCGAGGAGATGATCGTGAAGTTGCGGTCTGGTGCATATGAGCCGATCCGCGACTACGACTATCGCGGACCCACCCATGTCTCGGTCGGCCAGGAAGGCACAGCCGCCGGCGCCTGCGGGGCACTCTTGTTGGCGGACAACATCACGAGCACCCATCGCGGGCATGGCGAGAGTCTCGCCAAGGGAACGGTGGCGATCCGCCAGATGGGCGCCAATCAGCTTCGCATGCGCGTGCCGGACTGCACCGCCACAGAGCTGGAGGCGTTGCGCGAGGCGGCGTTGGAAGAACATATCTATCGCACGATCTGCGAGCTGTTCGGCAAAGACGACGGTTATTGCCGCGGCCGCGGCGGCTCGATGCACATCGCCGACTTCACTGTGGGGCATCTGGGCGCCAATGCGATCGTGGGCGGCGGCGTGCCGATCGCCACGGGCGCGGCCTTGGCCAACCGTTTCTTCGGCGACGAAGGCGTGGTCTGTTGTTTTGCCGGCGACGGTGCCTTTGCGAATGGCGTCGTGCTGGAGTCCCTGAACTTCGCGGCCCAGTCGCAGTTCACCAACCATTACGCCAACGGTCACCCCTTTGGCCTGCCGATCATCTATCTGGTCTGCAACAATCACTACGGAATGACCGGCCGCACCGACGACGAGGTCACCGGCGTCCAGCGTATGGCGCAGCGAGCGGCCGGCTTTGCCAACAACCTGATGCATGCCGAAGTGGTCAACGGCATGAACGTATTGGCCGCGCGCGACGCGGTGCTGCGGGCAGCCAAGCTTTGCCGCGAAGGCCGCGGTCCGGTGCTGCTGGACATCGATTGCTATCGCTATCTGGGCCATTCCCTCAGCGATCCGCGCAACGAGTACCGCACGCGGGAAGAGGAAGCCGCCTGGAGGGCGATCGATCCCATCGAAACCTACAAGAAGGAACTCATCGAGGCGGGCGTCCTGGACGAAACCGGTCTCGAACAGGTTGCCAAGCGCGTCGCCGAACGCAATGCCAGGGCTGCCCGACGCGCCGCAGGCTCCGCCGATCCCGACCCCAAGAACGTGCTCGCCTTCATGTACACGGACACCACCAGCGAGGCGGTGCCCGACAAGTTCGCGAAGGTGGAATTGTTCGGTCCTCTGCCGGAAGCAAAGCGCGTCAACCGCGAGATCACCTACAAGGATGCGATCCGCGAAGCCATAGCCGAAGAAATGCTGCGCGATCGGCGCGTGGTGTTTTATGGCGAGGACGTGGCCGACTATGGCGGCGCTTTCAAGGTCACCAAGGGACTGATCGAAGCCTTTGGCCGCGAGCGGGTGTTCAACACCCCGATCAGCGAGGCCTGCATCTGCGGCACGGCCTGCGGCGCCGCCATGAAGGGCATGCGCCCCGTCGTCGAGCTCATGTACTTCGACTTCGCGCTGATGTCGTCGGACCAGATCAGCAACCAGGCGGCCAAGTGGCACTACATGAGCGGAGCACAGACGGAGGTGCCGCTGGTCATCCGCGCTTCCGCCGGCGGCGGCAAGGGCTACGGCGGCCAGCATTCGCAGACGCTGGAATCGATCTTCTGCCACATGCCGGGCCTTTACGTGATCTACCCCACCACGCCGGCCGATGCGAAAGGCATGTTGAAGTCTGCAATCCGCGACAACAATCCCGTCCTCTACGTCGAATCCCAGGTGCTCTACAGCATGAAGGGCCCGATTCCCGAGGGCGACCATCTGGTGCCGCTCGGCGTAGCCGACGTGAAGCGGGAAGGCGACGACATCACCTTCGTGAGCTGGGGCCCGCTGGTCCACGATTGCCTCAAGGCGGCCGAGCGCCTCAAGGCGGAGCGCAACGTGAATGCCGAAGTCATCGACCTGCGCAGCCTCGTGCCGCTCGACATGGAGACCGTGCTGCGCTCGGTGCAGAAGACCGGCCGCTGCGTGGTGGCCAGCGTCGCCATCCACATGGGCAGCTTCACCGGCGAAATCGCTTCGACGATTCAGCAACAGGCGTTCGATTACCTCGATGCCCCGGTCATCCGGATCGGCGCCAAGAACGGCATCTCGCCGCAATCGCACGTGCTTGAGGCGGTGTTCCTGCCGGGCGTCGAGCAGCTGGTCGCCGCGGCCGTCTCCATCCTGTAGGCCGCGCAATGGCCACGGGCGACACGCTCAAGATCGCCGTCAAGGTGGGCGTCAGCGTCCCCGTTCAAAGCGTCGTCGGTTGTCCCGGCATCCCCGGCGAAGCTATTCCCGAACTGCCGGTCCCGGCGGTAAATGCGCTGAAAAGTGCGGCAACCCCTCCCACGGCGACCGTCATCATCCTCCCGGGACCGACGGCAGCCCGTCCTGCCGCATCTCCGGGGCCGGCAGCCCCTATTGTTGTGCCGGAATCCGTTTTCCGGAACGGCCCGAAGGAAGTGGTCCGGGCGGCCGCATCGCCGAGAAAGACGTTCATCCAAGACGCGCTACGGCAAGAAAGCCGGAGCGGTCTGGAACCGATGTTGGGCGACTTCGCTTGAAAAGATCCTGCGGCGCGATCCGTATCCTTGAAACGAATCGTGCCGCAGGGGCTTTGTCAAAGGCGAGAGCGAAAGCGGCACTTCCTGGTTGATGAACCGCTCCCGGCAGAGCATTCAGGCCCTCACAGCCGCGCGCTTCTTGGCTTCAATAGCCGCGAACAACTGATTGGCAGCCGTCTCGAAGCGCTTGATGCCATCGACGAGGAGTTCGGATGTCACGGCATCGAGGGAAATGCCTCTCGACGCCAGACCGCGAAGATGGGCGTGAGCCTGAGCGACGTCCGTCTGCAGCCGCAAGGCGGGGTTGCCGTGGTCACAATAGGCCTCGAGCGTTTCCGGAGGCATCGTATTGATAGTGCCGGGCCCAATCAGTTCGTCCACGTAGAGCACATCGGAGCAGCTCTTTTCCTTCGTGCCGGTAGAGGCCCACAAAAGCCGTTGCGGCCGTGCTCCGCGTGCCGCGAGCCTGTGCCACCGCTCGCCGCGGAAGATCCGCTCGTACTGCTCATACGCGAGCTTGGCGTTGGCAATCGCGGTCTTACCCCTGAGTTCGAGAAGGGCCGCGCGATCTTGCGCATTCGCCGATCCAGCCTTCTCTGCGACGATGCCATCGATCCTGGCGTCGATCCGGCTCACAAAGAAGCTCGCGACGCTCGCAAGCCGGCTGAGATCACTGTTGCGCGGGCGGGCCTCAAGTCCCTCCAAATAGGCGTTTGCGACTTCGACATGCATGCCTTGCGAGAACAATAATGTGACGTTGACGTTGATGCCTTCGGCGATCAGCGTGCGTAGAGCATGCACGCCGGCGCGCGTTCCGGGGATCTTGATGAGCAAATTGGGCCGGTTGATCTTCCTCCACAACACGCGCGCGTCCTCGGCAGTCGCAATTGCGTCGTTGGCGAGAGCCGGAGATACCTCGATGCTGACAAAGCCATCGCGGCCGTGTTCCGCGTCATAGACCGGGCGCAAGATATCGCAGGCGTCTTGGATGTCTTGAGCTGCCAATGTCTGAAAGATCGCGGCGGCACCACGGTCCGAAAGCTTGGCGATGTCTTCGTCGTAATCCGACGAATGGGCAATAGCCCTTTCGAAAATCGACGGATTCGACGTCACGCCGCTGACGCCGCGCGCTACGAGCCCTGCCAGGGCTCCGCTTTTGACCAGCTGGCGGCTGACATTGTCGTACCACACCGATTGGCCAAGGCTTCGCAAGTTTTCCAGTGCGTTCAATTTCATTCCTCCTCAAAATTGCTCTTTCTTCAGCCGATCCGAATGTCGGCGGAATGGCGCCATTCCGCGATCGCGGCTCGTCCCGAAATGCTGTCCGATGCCGTCGGACAACAATCGCCCCGAGAACCGCTCCCACAACGCGCCGGACCAGCGTCGGATCAACGGCACTGGCTTGCGGGAAGGGACCGAAGACTTGTTCTCGGGTCCGTTTTCGATCAGGCGCAGCCATTGTTCGGCATAGCGGTGCGCATCACAGACCAAGGGTTCGACGCGCGTGAGCGAGCCTTGCGGGGAGCGATCCGGATCGACCAGCCTGAGTGCCCCGTGGGGCAGGCTGTTGTCGGCGCCCGAAAGATAGACCGTTTCGCCCGGCCGCAGAGCTGCCAGGAAGCGGGTGAAGACCGGATCTTCCGCGAAGTGCCCCTCGATCACCACAGCGTCCGTCGATCCGATGAGATCGAGGCTCGTATTTGTCATCAGCGCCAAGTAGAGGCTTGCCGCCACGCGGCGGCCCACCTGATCATCGGGGCGTTTGACCCAACGACCGGCCATGCCCGGAAATGGCCCGACCCCCTTCTGGAAACTCGGCAAGACGAGGACGCCGTCTCTCATCAATTCGAGAGCGATGTTGAGCATGACATCCTGATTCGCACGAATATCGACGCGTGCGCCGCAGGCCGATTCGATCAGTTCTAGTTCGCCTCCGCCCATGAAACGGGCCGATGGAACCGGCCTACCCGCGACATCGACATTGATCAAACAGTCTCGCCCTTCGGGCATTGAGGTGGTTACGGCGGGAAACCTCGATGGTGGAAAGCGCATGGCGATGAACCACGTGCCCGTGGACAAAACCGTGGTGTCCCGTTCGACGATTTCCCGATGTCCGCACGTTGCCCAGAGCGCGGCATTGCTGTCGTGCATGCCGCAGTAGACCGCGCAATCGGCCAGCAGGTTCGTACGGGCACGAACCTCCGCAGATACGGGTCCAAGCACGTCGCTCGCACGCCTCAAAGGGGCAAGCCGTTCCGCCCAGCCCTTCTTCTCTGCCATTGGGGAGTAACGACCATGCCTAGGCAACCACAGATCCGTGTGGCAGCCGAGGCTCGTGACTTCCGTAGCGGCGACGCCCGACAGGCGCCATGCCCAGAATTGCGGCCATGTCACGATGCGTCCGCGCTTCATCTTCTCTGGTGCCACCGTCTCGAGCCACATCAATTGGCGACCCAGGTTGAGACCGCCCGGCAGCGCAGGTGAACCTGTCAACGCGAAAGGATCACGGCACGCCGCGTAACGTTCACAAATCTCGGCAGGCGGTTCGGCCTCGTAGTCGATGGACGGCAGAAATGTCCCGTCCTCTTGGACGATGCAGGCGGCGGCTCCGTGCCCGACGGGAACAATCGCCGAGATATTTCCCAATCGCGCGAAGGCGGCCAGTGTCCGGCTCAGCCAAAAGTCGATCCCCCGGACATCAAGCGCAGGATAGCCATTTCCCGCCGCATGCAGGTTCTGATGCATACGACGCTCGACAAGCTCCTTGTCAGGAGACCAAAGCGTCAGTTGCGACGTCGCTTTGCCGACGTTCAGAACGGCGATGTAACCGTCACGCACGGTCGCCCCCCGAATGAATTTGACAGTATATGACCTATTATGACTGCTTTTGCAACATACTCGATAGCCTTCGCTGTGGCAATAACGCCGCATAATAGACAGAATTGAGACATTTCATTTTAAAATTTCAGGAAACTCCAGCGATTATGCGCGTATTTGATGATTTATGATTGCTTGCGATAAATTTTCGCCGCTCTGAGGGAAAAGGCGAAGTCAATCGTCCAAAATAGTGCACGCCCAGCGGCCAGACAAACGCCGGACGCCAGCAAGCCGGAACCGCTTGCTTTGTCATGCGAGCGAAGGAGGGGGCATGTCCCGAGTGAGAGGTCCACTGCGCCATCCCGCCTGGAACGAAATCGCCGCAAGCGTGAGAATTCCGACGACGCAATCCGCCGAGCGAGACAGGTTCATACTCAGCCGACTGGGCGAGCGGGGCTACGTCTCGCTTCTGGAGTTGTCGGATCAACTAAACGTTTCTTCCGCCACGCTGCGACGCGACCTGGAACGCCTGCAACTGGAAGAAAAATTGGCCCGCGTCCGGGGCGGCGCCGTGCTTACCGACGCTGCGCGATACGACTTTCGCAACCTTCAAGGTGCCCCCTTCCATGAGAACGTCAATCGTCACAGAGCTGCGAAGGCCGCAATCGGGAAAGCCGCGGCGTCTCTCTGCGCGGAGGGCGATGCGATCATCATCGACGGCGGCAGCACGACGCTGCAGATGTGCTCGAGTCTGGAGCCTTTAAGGCTTCAGGTCCTCACCAATTCGCTTCATGTCGCCAGTGCCCTGCTGTCCCAAGCCGACACGCGCATTTCCATCACCGGCGGCACCGTTTTTCGAAAGCAGAATATTCTGCTGGATCCCTTCGACAATGACGCCACCGGCGATTTCCATGCCTCGCGCGTATTTGTCAGTGCGGCGGCGGTCAATCGTCATGGCCTGTTTCAAAACGACGTCATTCTTGTTCAAGCGGAGCGAAAGCTCCTGTCCCTGGCAGACGAGCTTGTCGCGCTCGTCGACAGCAGCAAATTCACGGCGTCGGCGGGCACCGTGCTGTGTGCGTTATCCAAGGTTCACACGCTCATCACCGACGACGGCATACCCGCCGAATGCGCGAAGATGGTCGAAAAGGAAGGCATCCGTCTCATAACGGTCAAATCGGAGTCTTCCGAGAGGCCGTCCTGACGTGTTTTGGCCCTCGAAGCAAGTGAGGAGGGCAAGCTGACGAAGAGCCGCCATCCGGTGCGCGCCGGCTTCGTTCAATATTGGAGGTTGCGGTGAAGAGGCGACAATTCCTCGAACTATCGCTTGTCAGCTTGGCAAGTGGAGGTGTTTCAACTTCGCAAAGCAATGCGTCGGATCGATCGGGAACCTTGGCGCATTGGTCGTCTCATCCTTCCGCAACGCTGCTTAAGCCGCGAACGCCTCAAACCGAAGCCGAAATGGGCTACTGGTTGTCCAATATGATCGTCGATCATCGGTATTCGGTCGCGGAGGTTTCACTCGCCATGGGGCTGTCCCCCGAGAGAATTGAGACCGAGATAGCACGGCATCGTATCGATACGAGCCAGCGCAGGTTCGTTTCGCCGGGCGCTTCCCTCAGAGTCCTGCCATACCCCGGCGGCCGCCACCCCCGCATCGGCTTCATAGAAGGCGCCATCGATCCCCAACGCGATACAAAAGTCAGTGTGTTTACGCCTTGGGACGCCGAGAGCTACGTCGTCGTGGATGCGCCCGAGGCTATTTTTTCGAACCTCGGACTACTTTATCTGGCACACACTGATATCGCCACGATTTGGGAGGAACAGGGCATCGTTCTCGCGCCATCGGAGTGGTCCAGACACTCCAACGGTGTACTAACATCTGATCGCAGGCTCCCTAACGGCCTTCGATTCGGCGTAGAAGTCAGGCCGTCTCCTGAAGGAGTTCGATTTTACGGCTGGATTATCAACGGCTCTACACAATTGCTTGAGGAAGTCCGATTTCAGAATTGCCTGCTTTTAAAGGGTGCTGCCGGCTTCCAAAGACAGGTTGGCAATTTGCGCTTTATGCAGGCTCCATACATAGCTGCCCCTTACGAACCCGCCTTGGATCGGTGGGTAATCACCGCTTGGGACCCCAACGGGGTGACATGGGGGAATGCCGCCTGCCCGTGCATCCATTCTGATCCGCACCCGCCAAATTGTGCCCCGGGCGATAGCATTGTCGTTCGCGGCTGGCTCTCGTTCTATCAAGGCCGAGAGATCAGTCGAGAAATTGCGAGAATAGACTCCTTGAGGTGGCGCGATGCCTCGTTTGCGGCTCCACAGGTATAAAGCTCGACATATCGAAGCCGTTGAGAAAAGTGATTGCCATCGGAGCCGGCATGACCCTCCCGCCCATCGGCCGTCAAGTGCAGTACCTTCAGGAGCTGCGAGCATGACGTCGGCCGGGGCCGTTGTGTAAACCACAGCGAGCCGAAAGGGGAACGCGCCGGTTTTCATGGTGTGGCAGTCAGGGCCGGGGGCTGCAAAAGTCCAGACCGTAATGGCTTCAAGTTGTCCGTGGCCAAGGCCCGGAAGCGCTGGCCATATTTCGCGTTCAGGGCGCTGTAATCCGTCGCCGGGCTGCCTGCCAGCAAATTGATTGCCGTATTGGCGACGCGAATTTCCAGTCGGTTCTCGCCGGGATGGACGAAGCCGCGCAGCGAGATTGCAAATGGTGCCGTCCACACCGCCCCCGCCGGCCTGCCGTTGATATAAACCGTCGCCGCTTCGCGTACGGGCGGCGCGAGCAGCGCTTGCGTGCCATCTTCACGCAACCTGGGCGGTGCAACGGTCCGGCCGGGGCCAAAATCGAGCGTCGTCAGGCCAACAGCAATATCCTCGCTGCTCAGCGCGAAGAGGCAAGAATAGGTCACGACCCCCGAATAGAATTGCCGGCCGGGCATGTCGCTCCACGAAACGAAGGAACTCAGCGGACGTTTCGGTTCTTTTCCGAACGCGATCGACCAGCCCTTCGCGAGCACCCGTTTCAGCGGTCGCGGCATAGTCGAGGCTGCGACGGATGCCGCAGCCTCAAAACCAAACACGAAGACGCGCGATTCATAAGGTGCGAGGGTGACGACTTCCCCATTCCAGGCGTGGGCCGCACCCGATCGCGCATCCCACCATTGTGCCGGCTGGGATTGTGCGCGAAACTCAAGCTTCGCCGTCACCGGCTGATTCGACGTATTGGCCACGAAATAGAGATCGCCGCGCTGCAATCGCCGGTGCACGAAGCCCACTTGTGGCGGCGCCCCTTTCAGGTCCGGCGGAATACTATCCCGCAAAGTGTGCCCAAGCTCGGACTCGCCAATGATCCGATTGCGCTCACCGCCGAACAGCCGCCGGCTTGCTGCGCGCACGCGTTCGCCATTTGCAGCCGCGTTCATCAAGCCTGGGCCGCTGTCCGGCGCCTTCCCGATGGCAATCACGATGCCGCCGGCACCGGCAAACGCCTCGATCCGGGACAGAACATCCGGCGCAATGCGCGTGACGCGCGGCAGGATCAAGACCTTGCAGGCGAGACCTTTGTCCAGCACCGTCCGACCATCGACGTAATCGAAACTAAAGCCGGCGTCGAGAATCTGTGCGGTCAGTGCTTCGGTAACAAAGCGGTCCATGCGATCGCTGACGCTGGGTCCTCCCGGCTCGCCCGGCTTCACGGCGGCGAGCGCATCGTCTTCGGGCAGAAAGATCGCAACGTCGGCAACCGGCTCGCCCTGGCGCAGCAGGTAACTCATACGCTGGAGATAGCGGTTTACGTCCGCCATCACTTCCCACCACGGGTTATGCTCGTTGAACACAGCCGCGGCATAGAACGCCCAACCCGGTTCGCGAACGGATGGCGGCGAGTACGGCCAACCATGCGCAACGAATTGGTTCACACCCTCCAGCATCAACGCGTCAGCCTCGGCTTTGATGTCGAGCGGCGTTGCCCGAAAGGGCATGCCGTGCAGCCAAGTCCAGCTTTCGGCAGACGTTACGGAATTGCCATACACGTGGTTGGCGGAACTCGCCCAGCGGGTGGTCGAGAACGTGCGCCAATTCGAGCCCTCGCCTTCGGGCAAATCGACGAACCGGTTCGACGACAGCCTGACCGGAGGCATGCCGTATGTCTGCGAGCGGAATTTGGTACCATGCCGATGTGCCCAGTTCGTTATCGTGGAGAGGTAGCGCTCCTCCGTCAGTTCGGACAGCGTCAGCCCCCAATCATGGCGAACCGCCGAGCTTTGCGGCCCGTCGCGGAAGATATCGAGCAGGTGTGGCTTCAGGTCGTACCCGCGGCGCTTCGGAAACTCCGCCAGCAGGTCGGATGTCCAATCCGCACCGTACACTTCCAAGCTGTCGCTGAAGATCGCGTAAGGAGGAAGATCGCCGAAGGCGCTCATCAGCTTGGCGCCGACCCTGTCGAGATGGGTCTGCACCGCCGCGGAACTCATGTGGTCCAGGACGTTGCCTTCGGAACCGATGGCGGCACGCTTGACCTGTTGCGCGGTCGGGCTTTGAAGCACGACGAATACTGTCTTGCCGAAATCGGCAGCCGATACGCCGACCTTGTTTCCGGCGGGTTCGACGGGCCGTGCGGATGCCATATCCGCGCCGACGAATGCAGCGATGACCTGCTCGCCCGGCCCAAGGGCCGGCAAATCGACTGCTTTTGCGTTGGAGGGCACGGCTACCCGCACGAGCTTCACGGCGGCGGCGGCCAGATCGACCGGAATGTGCGGCCCGCCGAACGGCCAGCCCGAGCCCAATGTCACGTCGACGCGCAGACCTTCGGCTCGCGCCGTTTCGTTGGCCAAGCGCACAGCCTTCAAGTAAGCATCGGACAGAAACGGCACGTTGCCGTTCAGGCTCAGGGGATAAACGGTTTGCAGCTCGAAGCCCCCGAAGCCGCCGGCCTTGATCGCCCGAATCTCGCGGACGATCTCGTCGTGCTCAACGTTCGGACCGAACCACCACCAACGCACCAGCGGACGAGTGTCCGCGGGCGGATGCACAAACCCCTGCGCCAATGTTTGTGCCTGACACGACACGCCCCAAGGGGCAAATACGGCCAGAAGCGAAATCAACAGCTTGCGCATGCCGACGAAACGCCGTTGAAGATTCTCACTGTCGGTTCTCGGCACCAATCCGACCGCAGCCTCCCGCTGCCCCCTCGAATGAGGGCACCCTCATCCAAGCGTGGGACCATAACCGGCGAGGCACGTCGAAACCGCGAGCAACGTAAGGCCGATACCGAGCAGACCGACAGTCCTCCTGCTGGTGCCTTTCCACTCGCCTAACATAATGCCCAAGCCTTGGCTGAAGAATATCAGCGAGCCCGTTAGCACGGCCCAGCCGATAAACGACGTCGATCCCATCATGGGCTCGCCCATCTTGAAACAGATGAACTCCGAGCACCAGAGAAGTCCCGCGACGGAGGCAAACAGGAGGTTGGGCAGCAGGGGCGCGCTGCGCTTCACATAGTCGCCGATCGTGCGGTTCTTGACGTTCAGGAAGAGGCACCAGAAGGCATTGACCACGAAGCCCCCGAGCAGCACCACCGCCAACACAGGCATACCGGCCCAGGTCGGGCTCGTCGGAGGTTGCATGGTCCGAGCCAGCTCCTGAATCTGTGGGCCGCCCTGCAGGCCGAAGCTCATGGCCGAGCTCATCAGCCCCGAGAAGACGGCCAACAAAAGTCCTTTCTTGAAATCGAACTCGGCGACCGCCTTCTTCTTTTCCTCATCGGAAAGCTCGCCTTCCTTCGACATGCCGGCCAGACCTACAAACACGATGCCGATGATCGACACCGACGCCGACAGGAGCGACACCTGACCTGCCGGCGTATGGAACATCGCCGACACCGCCGAACTGCCTTTCAACAGCGGCGGGATCAGCGTGCCTGCGGCCGACGTGAGACCTGCCCCCATGGCGAGCCCGAGACCCACGCCGAGATAACGGATCATGAGGCCCCAGGTCAGGCCGCCGAGGCCCCAAGCCGCGCCGCAGAGAAAACAATAGAGCAGGACATAGCGGGGAGCTTCGCTGAGGACTGCAAAGGTGTTTGGCGACGTGCTCAAGGCCAAACCCCATGGGACGACAAGCAGTCCCACGACCGCATATATCAGCCAATAGCTTTCCCACGCCCACTGCCTGACCTTCCTGAACGGCAGGTAAAAGGTCGCCCCTATCAGGCCTCCGATTGTGAAAATCACGATTCCGAGCGGCGCATCGAGCGCTGCGTTCATGGCGCTTCCCCTTCCCGAATTGCCCCGGAGCATGATGGACCACACTGCGAAGGCCTTGATTCATGCACAATCCGCCCGGATTGCGCCGCCGTACAACGCCGGCTCGGCGCTTCCTTTTCATAACGCTTGATCTTTCCTGCCAGGGCCCTTCGTACATCGCCATCCGGATGGCGTCGCCTCCATCGCTGCATCACAACAACGTTGCGCGGCACGGATTGCCCATTTGCCGCTCAGCACACGCGCTTGGTCTCGATCTGCAACAATGCTCCGAGCTTCTCGATCTTCTTGGCGATATGACCGGTCCCAATGGCGCAGTGATGGGCCGGGCCTTGCGCATTCCACGCCTCCATGAAACCACGGGCGCCGAGCGGAAAACGATAGCGGCTGTTGGTGTTTCCGATCTCAAGGATCGGGCCCTGCACGGACTCGCCCTGCGCGACGAGCAGGCCGAGGGTGCCTTTGCGCTCGACCACGGAAAGCAGCGTGACGGGGCCGTGCTTGACCGACATCTCGACGCTGACACCCTTGCCCGGTTTGCCGTGATAGACCTGAAGCGGGCGGACCTTCGTCTTCCCTTCGGCGATCCCGATGTGGCCGGGGCCGTCATGACCCAACAGGACGATGTCGTCGTCGTAATCGACGCCGCAGAATTCCGAGAACGAGCCGCCGGCTCCCAAGGCATCCATGATCTTCATGGCTTGGACGTTCTTAACTTCGTATTCGCCGGCCACAGGCACCCCTCGCGCCGTCAGCAGCGAGCAGCCGAGAATAACCGACGATATGACGTCCTCATGGTCGTGACCGGGCACGCTCTCGTAGTAATAAGCAAGGGAACCAAGGTTGTGCTTTTCGACCAGGCGGTCCAAAGCGACCGAGGTCTTGGCCGCACGGGCCATCTCGGCGGGATCGCAATCCGGCTGCACGTCGAATTCTTCCGCGAACAGCGCAAGACGGGCTTCGACCTCCGCCTCGGTCACCGCCTTGCGCAGGCTCCCCAGCTCGTCGATTTCGAGGATTTCCGCATGGCAACCGAATGTCGCGCATTGGAGCGTGACGTCGGAGTAGATGTCGAACATGCCGTTGTAGTAACGCCCCATCAGGCCGAGCCGGTTGTGCTGCATGACATAAGCCACACGCGCGGCCTCGATCCAGCCTGTGATCTCGCTGCGTACATGGGCATCGCCGTGAAGAACGCCGGTGATCTGGTGAAATGGGACGTTGGCGCGCAAAAACACGTTGGCCATCTCGGGAACGGGGCAGCAGCCGCAATAGGCAAGCCACTCGCCGGTCATCCAGGTGCGGTCGCCGGAGGCATTGAAGCTGGCATAGTCTATCCTGGACTCCGGCTGCAGGTTCAAAATGATCACAGGAACTTTGGCGCGGCGCACGGCGGGCAGCACCGTGGAGGACAACGCGTAGGTTGTCGCGTAGAGGAAGATCAGGTCGACATCCGCCTTTCGCAGGGCGTGACCGGCCTCAAAGGCCTTATCTACCGTATCGACCAGCCCAACGCTGAAGACATCGGCGCCGCAATCACGAATCAGACCTTCGATCTCCGACAGGTTGCGCTTCAGCCGGTCCTCGAGACCCGCAAATTGCTGCCAATAGGTTGCAAGCCCGATACCGAAGAGACCGATGGTCGGTTGCGACTTGATCATGACACCGCTCCTTTCTCAAATTTCATCCCTGCGCGCGCGGCGGCGCGGGTTTTTCCAAAACGGTATTGGCACGGCCGCCCATGACGCTTCAGTCCACCGTGAAGCGATACGTACCGGAACCTGCGAACACGACCATGTGATCGGCCGCACGCGGCCCCGCCCGCATGCCGTCCCTGTTTGCGAGGATGCGGCCACTCTCCCGCACAGCTTGATGGCGCCCGGCGGGAATTCTGATCGTCGCGTCCGCGTTCGCGGGAATCGTCACAGTGAGCTCAAGAGCTTCGCCGTCTCTGCGCCACTCCGTCGAAATGCGGCCATAGATGGAATCGTAATCACCCGAGGCGAACTTCAGCCGCGGATCGCAGATCGGCCTGATGGAAATGTCCTCCACGCCCGGCGCGCCCATATCGATGCCCGCGAGCCGGCGGTACATGAACGCGACGACCGCACCAAAGGCGTAGTGATTGTAGGAGTTCATCGATGTTTTGTCGACGTCGCTGTTCCAGTGCTCCCACATGGTGGTGGCACCTTTCATCACCATGTACCCCCAGGAGGGATAACCCGTCTGCAGCAGGAGTTCGACGGCAAGTTCCTCCAAACCCGATGATGCAAGAGCGTCGAGGATGTAGGGAGTTCCCAGGAACCCCGTCGAAAGTTTCGTGCCCCGGCTCCTGATGCTCGCGGCAAGGTGCATCGCAGCAACAGTCCTCCGGTCTTCCGGCAACAGGCCGAAGGCGAGCGGCAGGACGAAACTCGTCTGGCTGCCGTTTCCGATCTGTCCGTCCGGCTTTACGAATTCCTTCCGGAACGCGGCCCTGATGCGCGTCGAGAGATCCGCATAGTATGCATGTTCCTTGGTCCGCTCGGTTGCCAGAGCCATCCTCGCCATCAAGTCCGTCGTGTGGGCCCAGAAGGCCGTGCCGATCAGAGCCTTCGGCGTTGTTTCGTCGTTCGGTTCCTTCGCGTCCACGGCAAGCCAGTCGCCATAGTCGGTGCCGCGCTTATGGCGCCAAATGAGATCGGGATTCGCCTTCAGGAGAAAGGCGATCCAACGACCCATGGCATCCCAGTTGCCGTCGATGATCGCCGTGTCGCCGTAATGCCTGAACACCGTCCACGGCAGGATGATTCCCGCATCGGCCCAGCCCGGCGCGCCGAAGAGCGACCTGCCCGGAGCGTACTGAGGCGTGACCTCCGGAAACGCGCCTTCGCCGGTCTGGCCGTCGCGTACTTCGCGCATGAAGCGGTTGGTGAACGCGTCGGTGTCCATGTTGAAGGACGCTGCATCCCAGAACACCTGAGCGTCTCCAAGCCAGCCCATGCGTTCGTCGCGCTGCGGACAATCGGTGGGAATCGCCACGAAATTGGAGCGTTCGCTCCACATCGCGTTTTCCCAGAACTTCTGTATGACCGGGTTTCCCACCAGGAAGCGGCCCGTCACGGGCAGATCGCTGTGCACTACGATGCCGGTCAACGCGCCTGCAGCGGCCGTTCCCGGGAAACCCGACAGTTCGACATAGCGGAAACCGTGATAGGTGAAGTGCGGCTCGAAGACTTCCCCCTCCGGATCGCCTCGAAGGATGTATGTGTCGGTCGCCTTCGCGGATCTGAGATTCGACTGATCGACTTCACCGTTCGGCTTCAGGATTTCCGCAAAGCGGAGCGTGACCTTCGTGCCGGCTGGGCCCTTCACCTTCAGGCGCGCCCACCCCGCGAAATTCTGGCCGAAATCGAAGACCTGAACGCCGGGTCCGGTCGTGCTGACGGATACGGGCGTCAGCGTCATGATCTCCCTGATCGGCGGAGAGATTTGCGCCGCAAGCGCGGCGGAGGGCGCATCTGCGATCTCGACGGGGGCCCAATTCGAGTCGTCGAAGCCCGCCGCATCCCATCCCTTCTGTTCCTTGCGCGCGTCGTAGGTCTCTCCGTCGTAGATCTGCGAGAACAGGATCGCCGACGGCGCGGTGCGCCACTGGGAATCGGTGCAAATGGTCCGGCTGGAGCCGTCGGCGTACCGCATTTCAAGCTGGGCCATGAAGCGGCACGGCGGCGGGCCGAACATGTAGGGCACGGCAGCCCAGGTGTACGGGCTTCCGTACCAGCCCTCGCCCACCGTCGCGCCCAGGAGATTGTCGCCGACGGTCACCAGATCCGTGACGTCATAGACCTGATAAAGGACGTGCTTGCGGAAATCCGTGATCTCCGGCGCGATCTTGCGGTCGCCGATGCGCCTGCCGTTGAGGCGTGCTTCGTATGCTCCCAAGGCCGTCGCATAAAGCCGTGCAGACACGATCGCGCGATCGAGAGAGAACTTGCGCCGCATCAGCATCGCGGGCTGCGCCGGATAGCCTTTCGCCCCGCCGGCATGCGCCGACCGGAACGTCTTCCCCGCAGCATCCTCCACGACAAGCCATGAAGCGTTCCAGTCCCGTGCGGCCAGCAGGCCCATTTCCCACCAAGCCGGGTCGCTCGCGCTTTTGCGGCCGCGATTATCGGTCACCTCCACGCTCCAGAAGCAGCGTTGTCGCGATGCCAGCGGCATGCCTCGATAGGCGACATCGAAGCTGCGCCTGGACACGACGACACCACTGTCCCAGAGATCGGCTCCGCCTTCGCGAAGCCTTGCGGCGCTGGCCGCCACGCGGATGCGGTACGAGTGCTGGCGCACGCCGCGGCCCTCTGCCGCCAGCCGCCAGGAGAAGCGCGGGTGCGCGTCCTCGACACCGAGCGGATGTTCGAGGCACTGAACGCGGGGATTCCCCACGTGTAGCGGCCCGGCTTGTGCGGGGACCCGCCCCATGGCGCCCGCCGTTCCGATGCCGGCGCCCGCAGCCGCAACGAAACCCCTCCGGCTAAGTTTCATGGCGTTTCTCCCGCATGTTGTTCTTTCGACCAGGACCGGGCCTCGCCGGATCGCGGTACCGGCAACAAGGCTCTGGCGCGCATCCATTCCTGCAGCAGTTCCGGCCAATGCGAGAGTTCAGGATTGCTTCCTCCCAGCCCCGTACCGTGCGGTCCTGTCTGGAAGACGTGCATCTCGGCCGGAACCTTGGCGGCGCGCAGTGCCAGATAGAAACGGACGCTGCCCTCCACCGGAACCAGTTCGTCGTCGGACGTGTGATAGATGAAGGCCGGCGGCGTGTTGTCCGTTACGTGCTGCAGCGGAAGGTACGAGGCGTAGTCTTTCGGATTGCAGGGGATGCGAAGATCGGCCGTGACGAAATCGCAATATGACGATCCCCCGTCCGGTCTGAGCTGCATGCCCTCGAGCCAGGGATAGGCCAGGATCAGGAAATCGGGGCGGCTGCCGACCCGTTCGACCGGATCGGAGGCGTTCGGGTTGCCCGGCGTGGCACCGACAGCGGTGGTTGCGGCGAGATGTCCACCGGCCGAGAACCCCATCATCCCGATACGAGCGGGATCGATCTTGAACTCGTCGGCGTACGCACGAACGAAGCGCACGGCGCGGGCCCCGTCCAGCAGCGGCACCGGCAACACCGCGCCACGTCCGACGCGATAGACGAGTACGAAGGCGGTGACGCCGCGGGCCGTGAACCACCTGGCGGGCTCGGTTCCTTCCAGCGTGGTCGACAGGCTGACATAAGCCCCTCCCGGCGCGATGATCACGGCCGTCCCGTTGCTCCATCTGCCGGGACGATAGACCGTCAAGGTCGGCGTATCGGACGGCGTGTCGCCGGCGGCACCGGGGGCACGGCCGGGCCACAGCCGGTAGGTGTCGGATTGATTGAGGGCTGCCGGCAACATCGCGGCCCGCTTGGGACCAACCGCGCGCGCGTCCTGTGCCAAGGCGCCCGACGCCAGGGCCATGCCAAGAATGCCGACCAGCAGCCGCCCGAACCACGCCATCCTGTGCCTCCCTCTCATTCCGCGCGACAGGGCTACTCAGCGTCCGTCGGAGCAATCCGGCGGAAACGCGCCGTAGACAAGACGCTCGTACTCCCGCGACGTGGGAGCCGCTGCGCCTTGAGCGTTGCTCAAGTTGATCATGAAGACAGCCTCGAGCTGGTGCCGCGGGTCGACCCAGAAGTGCGTCCCGAACGCGCCGCTCCAGCCGTAACTGCCCGGCGGTATGATCGCGCCAGCCGTGGCATGCCGCATCCCCAGCCCCCAGCCGTTTCCGGGACCCAATCCCGGAAACGTCGGCGGCAGTTGCATCGATCCCATCAGGTCCACGGATTTCCGGCTGAGGATTCGCACGCCTCCACCGGCCCCATGGCCGGCCAGCATATCCGCGAATTTCAGATAATCCGGCGCCGTTCCGAACAGGCCGCCAGCACCCGAGAAGTAGGTGTCCGAGGCGAACGACGCCTCGGCTGGGGTCAACTTACCGTCGCTGGCCGCATAGATCGCCACGAGGCGCGTCGCCTGCTCGTCAGACAGCCTGAACGTCGTGTCCTTCATGCCGAGCGGCTCGAACATCCGCTTGCTGAGGAACTTGTCGTAAGGCTGCCCCGACACGACCTCGACGATCCGGCCGAGCACCTCGAACCCCATGAGGGCGCTGTAGCTGAACCTCGCCCCGGGCTGCCACGCGAGCGGGAAGTGGGCGTAATAGGGCATCCAGGCGGCGAGCGTGGTCCGTTGAGAGAGCTTTGTCGTCAGCTCCTTGTCGACGGCAATGTCGGCCTCCATCCCGGACGTATGCGTCAGCAGGTTCCAAATCGTGATCGGGTGGGCCGCATACGGCAGCGCGGCCAGTTCCGCTTCCGGCTTGCCGGGCGCATATGGGCCGACCCGCATCCGCGCGAATTCCGGAATGTACCTGCTTATGGGATCGTCGAGGCGGATCTTGCCGTCATCGACCAGCATCATGATGGCGGCCGCGGTAATCGGCTTCGACATCGATGCGAGCCGGAAGATCGCGTCTTCGCGCATCGGCCGCTTGCTATCGACATTGCTTAGCCCCACGGCCTCGGCGTGAACGCGCTTGCCGTGGCGGCTTATCATGTAGACCGCACCCGGGTACACGTCGTTTGAAGCGTTTGCCGCGATCTTCGAGTCGAGTGTCCGCAAACCTTCGCTGCTTAGGCTGCAGGCCGCGGCAGCCCGCGTATCGGCGGCTCTTACCGGAAAACAGACGGCCGACAAGAGCAATACTACGCAGGAACCGATTGCCAGGCGCCACGGCATCGAGAGGGCAGTCATTTCTCCAACCTTTCAAACAAGCAGCGCGTTCAAGGCCTGCCGGCCCGCATTGCGCCCGGAACCGAGATGGCGGGGCCTCCGGCCGAAGGTCCCGCCACCGCGTCGGCCTGCGCGAACGAGCAATGCGAGCAGACCGCTATCTTCATCGCCGCAGCTTCACTGCCTGAAGACGGTGAGATCGATCGAGTCGGCCAAGGCCCGGAAGCCCTCCGCACCGGGATGCAGATGATCGCCGGAATCGAAGGCCGCTCCGAGCTTGGTCGGCGTATCGGGATCGCGGGCGATCTTCTCGAAGTCGAACACGGCGTCGGGTTCGTGCGAAGTGCGAATCCATTCGTTGACCTCATCGCGAATCCGGTTGTTCTCCGGCGAGAAGTGCGTTGGCGCACCTCCGAACGGCAGCATGGTTGCGATCGCCACTTTGGCGCCGCGAGCATGTGCGCGCGCGATGACCTGACGATACCCGGCGATCAGGTCGCCCGGCGTGAGAGACGGCTTATCCCCGGCAAGCATACTGTGGCCGGCCATGCCGATGTCGTTCTCACCTTCCAACAGGATCACCCACGAAAGCCCTTCGATCCGCAGCACATCGCGGTCGAAACGGGACAAACCGGCCGCCCCGGCAGCCGTCGAGAGCAGCTGGTTTCCGGCAATGCCGGCATTGACCACGGCATAGGCGCCGCGATACTTGCCCGCGTTCAGGCGCTCGGCCAGCACTTCGGGCCAGCTTTGGAACGGCGTGACCTGGGGGCGGTTTCCGTCCGAAAGGGAATCTCCCAGCACCGCGATCACATGCAGCGGACGCGGCGAACGAACGTCGATTCCCGTCACCAGCGGACGTCCCGGAAAGTCTTTGCGATCCTTCAGCGTGTCGGCGAGGGTCTGGTCCCCCGGCGCAGCCGCCACGAGAGCAAGGCCGCGGGTTTCAAACTGCAGCTGGCCCTGCACGTAGACGCTGACGACGAGCACCGTGCCGGGAGCGACCGCCAGCGGGACCGCGTCGCTCAGCGCCGGAGCGCCGGCCGGAATGGTGATGGCGCGCCCGCCGCTGAACGTCACCGGCTTGAGCGTGCCCGTGCGACTGTCGAAACCGTCGCCGGCCAGGCCCACGCTGGCGCCGGAAATCACAAGCGGACCGGTGCCTTCCTCGTTGGACAGCCGAATCCGCAGTTCTGAGCCGCCCGCCGAGACGACGCAGTGGAAGCGCAGCGTGCCCGTTGCCGTGGTCTTTCGACCCATCTGCTCGATCATTTCGAGCGGCATCTTCGTGCTTTCCGCCATCTTTTTCAGCGCGTCCTCCGTGATCGGCTGATAGGCGGCGGGACTCGACTCGTAAGCCTGGCGCCAATATCCGGCCGGCTCGGCTGCTGTTGGGGCTATGGCGAATATCGCCGTGATCATTACGACGAGAAACGGGAAACTTCGTCTGCATGATCGATTCATCTTTGGTCCCTTTCGTTCCGGTTCTTGTTGTTCAAGCGTTCTTGCAGGCGGTTGTTTCACTTGATGCTTGGGACATAGCCGAGGATCCGGCTCTCCTTCAGACCACGTTTCATGCCTTCTGCTCTATTGGTCGTCACGAAGGGAAGGACGACCCAGCTTTGCCGGTCGAGGAAGCGGTAGAGCGGCACGAGACCCTTGCCCGGCTTTGTCGCAATGTAGCCGTAGACGCTGTGACGTATGGCGGCGACGCCCTTGCGAAAGGCGCCGTCGCAACTCGCGTCGCGCGAGGCATAGGAATAGACGGCATAAGGCCAGTGGCAGCGATAGAGCGGCGCCTTGTTGCCTCCCCGGGCATCCGGGTAGAGCGCATAGGCCGTTCCCGCAAAATCAAAGCCGTTGTCCATTCCTTCGGAGAAGCCGGTGGTGATGAGCCGGAACTGACCGCGCCGGAAGGCGTATTGGGGGATCAAACGTCCGGGTACCGGCTGGGCCTTGTTGATCGCTGACACCACTTCGTCGACCGTACCCACTGCGATCGGACAATCGAAGGAGTAAGTGGATCCCGCCTTGAGGTTCACAGCCTGGAAGACGCAACTCCATTTCGAGGTGTCGGGAAACTTGTAGTAGGCGTAAAAAGCCTTGGTGGCGCCGAGCGGTCCCGCCTTCTGGCCGAAGACGCCGAGCGCATTGCGGCCGTCCGGCGTGGCGATGATGACGGGCAGATTGGTAGTTCCGCCGTTGTAGGAAGCATCGAGGGGTTGCAGCGCGCCGGTGGCGGGATCGTAGCTGAGGAACATCGAGAACCGCGGCGGCAGATAGGCCGTCGACGCTTCGAAGTTCGCCGAGCGATGGTTCTCGCCTATCCCGAACGCAATATGGTAGCCGATGGCGTGCGGATTGCCGGGCCGTCCGATGGTGACCGTCTTTTCAAGGATGTGGTTGGACACGAACGTGCTGTTCTGCGCGGATCTGGCCGTCGAGACCGGGCTGCACTTCGCCTGGTAGTCCGTGCCGGGCGCCAGCCAAAACGCCATCGCGGCGCGCGTCCATAACGTGTTTCCGGAAGCTTTGATGTCGAGCAGCTTGCTGGTGGACGTCGGTTTGTTGCCGTCGTCGCGCGATCCCGCTTCGGTCGGGTTGAAGCATTCCGCGAAGTCGTCGAACGTCGATGCCGACTGCAGCTGCCGTCCGTGATCGACGACATTGACGTACTCAACGCCACGATAGGTAAGCGAGGAAATCGCGCCGGAAAACTTCTTGATGTCCGTCGATATCGTGAGCCGCGCGCCGTCCACCGGGGCCGAGATCGATACGATGGCCGTGGCGGGTTTGCCGTCCCCGGCCCGGGCAGCGATGGACGTCAAGACCGCGAACGCCACCACCGCGCACCATCGTCTTGAACCCCGTCTGTGGCTGCAGATTGTCATCGGGTTCTCCTCGTATTTGATTTCTTGCCGTGTCAGGCGCTTTGCGGCCGACCGGAACCGGCCCCACCGATCGGATCGGCCCACACACACCGGCAAGACCACCGGACCCTCGTGGCGAGGGCCCGGTTGCCTTGTCAGACCGTTGTGGCGGCACACGCCTCACCGATGGTGCTCGTTACAGCGACGTGTGCAATCCGAACTTCACGACCCGGCCGAGATTCGTGAACGCAACGCCCGGCGCTCCGTCGGTCCACGGCGGATCCTCGTCGAAGAGGTTGTCGACGTTCAGGGTCAGGCGAGACTGCTTGAAGAAGACCCAATCCGGCAGAGCGTATGCAAAGTAGACGCTTACAGGAGTGTAGGCCGAAACGTACCTTTGGTTGCTGTCGTTTTGGACCGGATTGCCGCCCAGGTAATCCAGCCGGATTTCGCCGGTCAGGTCTCCGGCCGTAAAGCCCGTGGTCGCCTGCAGCCGGATGCGCGGGATACCGCCTTCCAGGTGGTTGACAAACGCCGAGACGGTATCAGCCTTGGTGTTGTACGTCAGGTAGTAGGTCCCCCCCACGCCCAAGTGGATCGATCCGAACGAGGTCGGCGTCGTGTAGTTGGCTTCAAAATCCAAGCCGGAGGTATTGACCCTCGAAAGATTCGCCAGCCGGGCATCGATTATTGCATACGGTTCATTCCCCGGCGGATTAAAGAGCGAGTTCATATCGGGAACGTTCGAGCGCAAGCCCGCGGTCGCCGCCAGCACCTGGGCCAGCGTCGGGAAGAAGGTGATGTATGGCTGCGCCGCCGGGCTGTTCGCGTTCGACCACGGCGGTTGCGTCAGCTGGTCCTTGAAATTGACCGCGAAGTACGTCCCAGAGAGGCTCAAGCCGGGAATGTTGCTCGGCGCGAGATCGGCGCCCATCGACCAGGACTGGGACTTCTCGGGCTTGAGGCCCGGATTGCCGCCGACGATGAAGATCTCCGGCCGCAATGCGTAGGCCAGGTCGCCGGCGCGGTAGACGACCGAGAACGGAAGTACGTTTGCTCCCGAGCCAACGGATGCTTTCGTATCCGTCAGCGCAGGTGCATGGAACGACTTGCCCCAGTTGGCCCGAAGCTTCAGGTCGCTGATCGGGCTATAGGACATGCCGACCTTCGGATTGAACGTGTCGCCGACGTCGCTGTAGTGGTCGTAGCGGCCCGACACCGACAGATCGAGATCCTTGACGAACGTCATGGCATTGCCGTCTCCGACGACCGGGATCATCAGTTCGCCAAAGACCGATTCGATCTTGCGGTCGCCATGGGCCGTCGGCAACGGGTTCTGCGTGGTATCGCCGAGGGATGTGACCACGGAATCTTCGTGGAGCTCAAACCCGGCGGCCATCTTCACCTCGCCCCCGGGAAGGGCAAACAGCGAGCCATCGGTCACAAGCCGCACCTCCGCGAGCTGCTGATGCGACAGACCGAGCGCACCAAAGTCCAGAATTGACTTCAACACGCTTGGATCGGTGGCCCCGGGATCGTAAGGGTCGAAGGCCGTCGCGGTCGTGGTACCCGCCAGCGCCGTAGCAAGCGTGATCGTGTTCGGTTCCCCCGAATAGGTGTTGTTGCTTGTACGGCCATAGTTGAACGAGAGCACCGCACGCCAGTCGTTGCCGAACGAATACGTCAACTTCGGAGTGAAGCCATACTGCTCGAGAATGTCGTCGTTCAGACCGGTCCGATAGCCCAATGTGCGGGCGACAGACGCGAGCGACTCGCTAAACGTCTGCGACTTCTCGGTTCCGATCGCGTGGAAGTAGGGATTGGTCGACGTGATCGTTCCCGTGGCCTCGGTGTCCGTGAAGGCGAACGCGGACAGGCCTTGAGAGTTCTGTTCAAGCCGCGACCAAAAACCGACGACTTCGAATTCCAGGCTGCTGGTGATGTCCTGATGCGCCGAGGCATACACGTTGTGCCGATTCTGCTCCGGATAGATGTCGTTCATCTTGTAGGTATCGCAGGAATTGGTCCCCTGCGTAAAATTCGGCAACGTGTAGTTGACCCCGTTGGCGACAATATTGCCGGGGTCGCAGGTCATCACCCGGGGAGGCACGCTCCTCAGGTTCCGGGGATCGATCGTGTACCAATCCCGATTGGCGCCGGACAGGTTGCTGTTCCAGCTGTATTGATAAGCGGCGACGAACCCGCCGTGGGCCCAGTCGTATCCGAAGGCGGTGCTGGTGCTCCACGATGTATAATGATCGCCAGCCCCCACCTGCCCATTGACCTCGACGCCATCCACGTGCGTTCGCGTGATGAAGTTGATCACGCCACCCACGGCGTCCGAACCGTAAAGAGCTGAGCCACTGCCGGGAATGACTTCGACGCGGTCCAGCAAAACCGGCGGGATGATGTCAATATCGGCGACCTGCTGAACGATGCCTGTGCTGGCAGCACGGTAACCGTTGAACAGAACCAGGGTGGGCAGCCCGCGAATGGTCGGCGGAATCACGACGGAGGCCGCATTACCGGCCGAAGTGGGCAGAGAACCGAACTGCGAAACCATCGGCACTTGCGCGAGCAGGTCGATGGTCGACGTCACGCCTCGCACCTGGATATCTTCGGTCGATAGCTTCACCACGTCGGAGCCGACGGGCGCCACGCCGCGGATCAGGGTTCCGGTGACAACCACCGTTTCGACCGAACCACTGTTAGAGGAGGTCGACGGTGTATCCTGGGCCAAACAGGCCGGGGTCGATAACGCGCCAAACAGCAGCGCGATCACCGACACGGTATTCTTCGGATTGCTTAACATGGTTTCCCCTTCGTCGTTACAGTTTTTCTTTTTCAAAGAGATCGCAATGATCCCTTCTGCCGTTCGGCTGACCGTCAAGTCAGTCCCCTTGAGCATCATTTCGAGGGCGGCAACGACGTCGAAGGTACCTTTGAGTTCGGGGGTGATAACGGACTGGAGCGGTTCGCCAGGAGCAAGAATCTGCACTCCCGCCTGGCGCGCGAGTTCGGGAATTGATTTGCTGGCTTTCTCAGAGGGGATGTCAAACCGTGCAACCTGAGCCCACGCAGGCGTGCACCCGAACATCCCGACGAGCGTGATGCTACAGGCCGCCGTGGCTCTGAGACTCCAGGCTTTCACACCCCCCGCCCCATATTCCGCGCCCCGCGGACTTTGCGCCCTTCTACTGATGATACTCACACCAGTTGACGAGCACGGCTATCTTTTCACTCAAGCAACCCGAAGAATTCAGCGAACGATCCGAACCTCCTCGGGTTCGACTTCCACATGCAGATCGAGAATCGAAGCAGCGACTTTGGCAAACCCCACGGGATCGTTCGAAGCGAACAGTCCGGTAATCGTGCGATCGGCAATCGCGGGATCCACAACTACCCTAGTATTGCTATAGCGCCCAAATTCCACGGCCGCATCGGCCAACCTCTCGTTCTCGAACGCTATCCGGCCGAACCGCCACGCGAGATTGCGCGCTATCTGAGGACTCGGAACGGCATGAACCACGATCGGTGCCCCGAGCGGCACCAGCGTTTGTGTCTCGGCAACGGCACGAACAGGCTTGGCACCCGGCGCGTCGCGGCGTTTCACCTCGACCACACCCTCCTGCACCAAGACCTGGATCGGACGCTCCGGCAGAAGCCGTACGGTGAAGCTGGTCCCAACCGCGCGGACCTCGGTGTCAAAAGCATCCACGATGAATGGGCGCTTCCTGTTCTTGGCAACCTTGAAAAGAGCCTCACCCTGCTCGAGATTGATCTTCCGCTCGGCCTCCGTGAAGCGGACCGACATCTTGGAATTTGTATTGAGCGTAACGACTGAGCCATCCGGCAATTGGATCACACGCGTTTCGCCTATGTCCGTGGCGAAGGCCTCCTGCGGATGACCCTTTCGAAACATGACGCCCGCAATTCCGGCAGCGGCAAGAGAGGCCGCGGCGCTGCCGCCCAACACGATCCGGCGACGCGTCCACGTCCGTGGGCTCGACACATTTGGCGGATTCTCCGGCAGCGAACTGCACAACTCGCCGACCGGCGGCTCCTCCGAGAACTGCGAGCATTCGGCAGACTGCGCGCGCAGAACGTCCGCGCCGATCGCGCGAAGCCGATCCAGGCGAAGAAGGACGAGCTCGGCCCTCACATATGCGCCCCGATGGCGTACGTCAGCCGCATGCCATTGCGCAAAGTTAGCCTGCTCGTCCGGCGTCAGACTTCCGCCGGCCACCTTTGCGGCCCATTCGGCCGCAACTCTGTCAATCTCATCGTTTATGCGACTCATCTTCCACTATTGCCTGGCCTACCTCATTACTAGACGAACGAACCCTGGGCTTTCCTTCTTTGCCGAACAATTTGATGAGCATCGCGAGCCCGCGGGCCGTGTGGTTCTCGACCGTTTTCTCCGTGACTCCAAGCCGTTGCGCAGTTTCCTTTTGCGATAGTCCTTCCACGCGTCGCAGGATCAGCGTTTCCCGGTAGGTTTCCGGGAGCTGTGCCAAGGCTTTGGCGACTTCCTGGATTTCATCCTGGAATTCCATATGTTCTTCGACGCTCGCATCCGGCTGCGCGACATCAAGTTGGTCCAAACTCCCGCCCGAGACGATGGACACCACGCGGGAGCGCCGAAGGTGATCGATAATGATCCCCTTCGCAGTCTGGATCGCATATTGTCGCGGATAGCGAACCGTTTCCACGGCGGGAGCGGATAGCAGACGGGCGTACATTTCCTGAATGACGTCGTCGACATCCAAGTCGGCAACGCGCATGTACTTCAGTCGAGCACGAATCAGCGGCTCATACGGCAATACATTGCGCGTCAGCCATTCCTTCCGCTCTTGCGTGCCCAACGACATATATCCAGCAAATCACTAATCCACATAAAAGCAATGCACTTTTGGCTTGTTTTTAGACTTCTTGCACCCCGATCGTGCATTTCGATCACCTTATGAATCTTGGCTGAGTGAAATGAAGACGCCGTTCGTCTAGTGCTTAATAGGCGTCGTTCGCCCAGGCTAGCGGCGAACGTTGCCAACGAACTTCGAGGCGCCGCCGTCATCTTCTTAGAACGTCTATAAAGTAGCTTCTTGTCATTACTGCCCCGCTTCCACCACACGCAGAGCGCTCAGCAAAACCCGCGAAGGACTCGTCGGAGCCCATGTTCGAACGGCTCTTTGATCCGCCAACTGGTAAAACAGGCTGCGAACATGGTTCTGCCCGGCGGCACCACTTCAAGGGAGCGTAAGCGCGCTAGTCCATGTGAAACATCGGCACAAGCACCCGCTCGACCGGCTTGTTTGTGCTATCGACCTCCATCAGGCTGGCCATGTGGTCCCACCACTGCCGCATCACGGGCAGCTGCGCCAATGCCTCGCGCGAGTTTTCCGGACGCAAGCGCATCACGGCAAACAGATTGCCGGTAACCCGGTCGAGGAAGATTGAGTAGTCGGCGATACCGGCGTCGCTCAAAGCGGTCTGCAATTCCGGCCAAATCGCATTGTGGCGCGCCCGGTATTCCGCTTCACTTCCACGCTTCAAGCGCATCAAGAATGCAATCTGTTCCATGATCACTCCTTCGTTTATCGACACGTTGGACGCCGAGGCAAACGAACCAGATCAACCGGGTTCTCCGCAACGGACCTCTTCTTCGCAGCATAGATGCGCCGACCGAATCGTTTTGCCCGCGAAGATCGCATACGCTTCCCCGGCATTCTTCAAGCCGGAAGGCAGGACAAGGCCTGAGCGCCTGTCCGCTCTAACACGGCGCGAATGCGCATAATCTGATCCGATGGGATATCGTGGTGCATAGCGGTCTCCAGCGCGAATGGGAGACACCAAGAGACGGCCCCAGAAAATCGCCTTACAGCACGCTCGCGTAACCGTCTCTTCGATCGGTTTTCGGGCCGGCCGGCAAGGGTATGACTCGCCCGTTCGCGCCTAAGGCGAGGCCCGCCCACTTATGGGCAATTGGGTGGCTCAGAGCCTGTATGAGAATTCCCCATGGCCGCGACGCTGCCGATTTTGGCCGCTCCGGCAGGGTCCATAGCGACAGCGTATGGACGGTCGCCGGGCGTACCGGGGAGTACGCACCAGACCGGCGACAAACCGGGCGGCCAAAATCGGCGCGTCC
>Ga0187810_10000072_pt1 | contig 46910 bp, 39 predicted proteins | sample NC_wetland_sal_i_9_FD_132963 | JGI IMG/M metagenome (GOLD analysis project Ga0187810, IMG submission 132963) | Wetland sediment microbial communities from Neuse River Estuary, North Carolina, USA - ASW_5 | ecosystem: Environmental > Aquatic > Freshwater > Wetlands > Sediment | place: USA: North...
GGTCAGGAAATTTCCCCCGGTTACAGCGAGTTGAACGACCCGATCGTGCAGCGTCAGCGTCTGGAAGAACAGGCGGGGGCGGAGAAGCACAAGATCGACGAGGATTTCCTCAACGCGCTGGAACACGGCATGCCCCCTGCGGGCGGCATCGGCATCGGCATTGACCGGCTGGTAATGATGCTTCTGGGAACCGAATCGATCCGTGACGTGATCCTCTTCCCTCTGTTGCGCCCGAAAACGTGAGTCAGACTCCATCGAAAGATTCCGCCGCCACCATGCCGGAAGGTATGGGGTACGCGTATGCGTTTTCCGTTACCAACGCGATGAATTTCACCATCGTTGCGGGCACTCCGGTCTATCTCTACTTCAACTCGCTCGGAGCCTCGGCCACGATCCTGGGAATCATCGCGGCACTGGCGAGTTTGAACAACCTGCTGCAAATCCCGGCGGCAAGTTTTGTCGAAAGATACGGCTACCGCCGCTTCGTCCTCATGGGGTGGAGCTGGCGGCCCGTTTTCGTCTTTTTCATCACCATCGTGGTACTCCTGCCCCGGTCAATCGATCACGCGACGAAGATGTGCCTGATTCTTTTTCTTCTCCTGTGCTATCAGGTTTCGCGCGGGATTTCCGTGTGTGGATTCCTCCCGTGGTTCACCCAGCTCGTTCCGGAAAAGGTGAGAGGACAGTATCTTTCGACCGATCAGTTCTGCGTCAACGTCACAACGCTGGTGATCATGGGTTTTTCGATGATCTATCTGCAATACTTTCACGAGCCCCGGGATTTTGCCGTCCTTTTTGCCGTCAGTTTTTTGTCCGGAGTCACCAGCATCCAGTTTTTAAAAAGAATTCCAGACGTCCCCGTGGTGAAGGAATCAAAATCAGGAGAACCCGTTCCCTGGCGTGCCATGCTGACCTTCCGGCCCTTTCGGAAAGTCCTGATTTTCAATCTCCTCGTCCAGTCGGCCCTGGCCGCCCAGGGCGTTTTCTACATCAAGTTCTTGAAAGACCTGCACCACGTAAGCGACCCCTACCTGATGGGGCTCAACGTCATCGCCGCTTCCGCCTGCATTCTGGCTCTTTACTACTTCAGGAAAATACTCGACCGTGTTGGGAACCGCCCCTTCCTCTTCGTCTCCTGCGTCATTCTCGCCGTTGACTTCCTTGCCTGGGGACTGGTGGCGGGAGGCTTCCTGCCGCTCAACTGGTGGGTGATGGCCCCCGTGCAAATCCTCGGCGGCGTGGCCCTCGCCCTCTATGGCACCGCGAATGTGCGCCTCTCCATGCATGTCATTCCCCACATGGGGAGGAGTCATTTCTTCGCACTCCTCAGCGCCGCCAGCAGCCTCACGACGGGGATTTTTCCCGTCCTCTGGGGATCGGTGATCGACTCCTTCCGCATGAGCCACTTTGCCTTTGCCGGAATTCAGTGGAATATCTATTTCATCATGTACCTGATACTTGTGGCCACCATGGTGATCTCCGTTACCTATGTATCGCGTCTGGAGGACAAACCCGGAATGACCACCGAACAATTTCTAGAAGAGCTCTTCGTCCACACACCGACCCGCGCTCTTTCCCGCATCATCACCCGCCGACCCAGTTTTTGGAACCGTTATGGATAATCCCTCCACCTCCTCCATCATCGCCGGGGAACCGCCCCGCCCCATGCCTTCAGAAATCCGGTACGCCTACTTCTTCCAGATTTTTAACAGCGGAGCCTTCAGCATGATCATGGGCGTACCGATGAGTCTCTACATTCTCAGCCTGCACAAGGACATCTCGACCACGATCATGGGCATCCTCTCGGCCATGGCCCCCATCTCGGTCATCCTTCAGGTTCCCGCAGCCAGATTTATCGGCAGCTCCGGCTACCGGCGCTTTCTCATCAATGGCTGGATTCCCCGGTGTCTCTGCCTCTCGGGAGTCGTCGTCACTTCCTTTCTTCCGGACACCATCGACTTCACCACGCGCATCGTCCTTGTGCTGATCCTGCTGCTCGGTTTTAACGTCAGCCGCAGCATCTCCCTCTGCGCCTACCTGCCGTGGATGACTCAGCTCGTGCCACGGGAAAAGAGGGGCAAATTCGTGTCGCGCGACCAGATGTTCGCCCAGATCGCCAGCCTCTTCACCCTGCTGGCCTGCCAGCTTTATTTCTATTTCAAGCTGGATCGACAAGGTTACGGCTGGCTCTTCCTCATCGCCACCTTGATGACCATCGTCTCTGTATTTTTTCTCCAGAAAATCCCGGACGCCTCCGTCGACATGGAACTGAAATCGAGTGAGCCCGTCCCCTGGCGCGCCATGATCAAGTACCGTCCCTTCAACCGTCTCCTCAAACTCAACGTCTTTTTCCTCGTGGCCTGGGCCAGCGGCACCATCTATATGGTGGCCTTTCGGGAAACCTTTCATGCCAGCAATGAATACTTTATCTGGATGAACATTGGCCCCGCCCTCATCACCATTGTTGCGACTTATATTCTGGGATCGGTCATCGAAAAAACTGGCAGCAAACCGATCCTCTTCTTCGGCTTCATTCTGAACTTCCTGCACATTAGCACCTGGGGACTGGTGCAGGGAGGATTCATCCCCTTCACCCTGTTCATCAACATCCTTCAGTGCTTCACCTGGAGTGTCGGCTTTGCCATGATCATCGTCGCCAATATCCGTCTGCTGATGATCTCCGTTCCCAGCAAGGGTCGCAGCCACTTCTTCGCCATCTTTTCCGTCTCCAACGGCATCGTCTCCGGCATCGCTCCTCTGGTGTGGGGAATTTTTTGCGATCTCCTGAAGCCACTCCATTTTCAGACGGGGCCTCTGGAATTGAACCGCTTCAGCATGACCTACCTGATCGCCGCCTGCGGCATGCTGGGAGCGATGTGGATGCTCCGTCACGTGCCCGAATCCAAGGCGATGAGCAATGAGGTCTTCGTCCACGAGATGTTCGTGAACACACCCGTGCGCGCCCTCAGCAAACTCTTCTACCGCAGGCGGATCGGCCCATGACGAAAGCCAAGTGGTTCGTCTGGCTCGTTCCCAGAATCGGTGCATGGTTCATGCGACTCCTTTGCATGACTCTGCGGCTGAAAATCGACGACCCCTGCGGATTCCTGAAACGCGGCGCAGGCGATCCCGCCGTAGTCTTCGCCTTCTGGCACAACCGCATTTTCGTCATGCCCTACCTGTACGAAAAACTCGTCCCCCATCACACCCTCGTCGTCATGATCAGCCGCAGCCGCGACGGTCAAATGATCTCCGAAACCGCCGCACGCTTCGGCGTCCTGAGCGCACGAGGCTCATCCTCTAAAAAAGGAGTCCAGGCATTTCGCGAAATCCTCGATCAGATCACCGACAAGGGACACGACATCGGTGTCACCCCGGACGGCCCGCGCGGCCCCCGTTGCAAGATCCAGCCCGGTGTCATCCTCCTCGCCTCGATGAGCGGACGCCCCATCGTCCCCGTCACTTATCATCTATCCGGCAAATTCATCCTGAAAAGCTGGGATCGTTTCCAGATTCCCCGCCCTTTCTCGAAATGCCACCTTGTCATCTCACCCCCTGTTCCGATTCCACCCGATGTCAGCGACGAGGAAATCAAAAAAATCAGCGACAAACTCGAAAAAATCCTCAGCGAGTGACGAGCGTCCCTGGAGGAAGAGGACGAAGCGAATTTAAAGACCGTCTGCTTTTCTCACCGGAATCTTGACGAGATGCCGTAACCTGATTTAAGTCAGGCATGAAAATAGAAATCCCTTCATTTCCCCAAGGCAAGCGGATCGCCGTCACCCTCAGCTTTGACGATGGCCACCATGATCGCCGCCTCGTCGCCGCCTTCAACGAATGGGGGCTTAAGAGCACCTTCAACCTCAACTCCAGCGTACTCTTTCCCGCCGACTCAAAGGACTACGATCCCCCCCGCGGCCATATTTCCGTCACCGAAGTGGCCGAACTTTACCACGGCCATGAAGTCGCCATCCACACCGTCCACCACCCATTCCTTGATCGACTTGATGCGAACCAGATCGTTGATGAAGTCCTTCAAGATCGCAAAGCCCTCGAAGACCTCGTCAGCTACCCGGTGCGGGGCATGGCCTACCCCTTCGGCACCTACAACCAACAAGTGATCGACATCCTCCGCGCCTTGGGAATCGTCTACTGCCGCACAGTGGAAAACGCCGAAAAGTGCTTCCCACCGAAGGAACCCCTCGCCTGGCCCGCCACCTGCCACCAGTACGCCGAAAACCCGACCGTCCCCGAGCGGTTTGAAAAACTCCATTCTGACCCCAAATATTCCGGCGTCTTCTTCGTCTGGGGGCACGGCTTCGAGTTTCACAACAAAAACGACTGGGACGGGTTGGAGCGAATTTTCAAGCCTCTCTCCGGAAAACCGGATGTCTGGTATTGCACCAACATCGAACTTTTCGATTACGAGGCCGCCCGCAAACGCATCGTCCTTGCAGCCAATCGCAAAACTGCCTACAATCCCAGCGGCATCCCCGTCACCCTGAACGTCGAGGGCAAACTCATCGACGTCCCACCCGGCAGGATAACCCCGCTGACGGATATTTCCTGACAGGCTCCTTTTGCAAGACAGCCTCCTTTGACCCATTAATCGGGTGTGAAAAGCACCCATGAACTGGTCGCCGAATACCAGATCCTGAGCCGCCGGGAACGCCTGGAACTGCTCCGACTGGAAAAACCGCGCCAGCTCATGATCCAGTTTTTGATCGAGTTCCAGCAACCGACCAAGCAGCGCCGCATTTCCGCCAAAACCCTCACTCAGCTCGTCGTCCACTTTGAACGCGACTGGCGCAGCATCGACTCCTTCTTCGACAAAATCGAGGAACTCTGCATGCCCGTCGACAAGTGGTGCCAGCTCCGCGCCGAAGCGGAAACCATGCCGGACAAACAAACCAAACTCTGGAAAGAGACTTTTGATCAGACCGCCGCCGTTCGTTCCGAAATCATGATCCGCGTCGCCGACCTCGTCCCCCGCGTACGCTATTCCGCCGTCGGGCACGATGCCTCCCAGGCGCACGACCTCGACGGTGTCGGCTACATGGGCCTCATCAAGGCCATGGAAAATTTTGACAGCTCACGCGGTGTCCCCTTTGAAGCCTACGCCCGCTCGTGGATCTACAACTCCATGATCCAATACCTGCGCAAAGACCACCTCGTCAACCCAAGCGAAAAAGTCCTCCGCTCCTTCCGAGCCTACGAGAATGCCGTCGCCGACCTCCGCGCCAAACTCTCCCGAGAGCCCTTCGAGGATGAAATCGCCGAGGCCATGAACATCTCCACCGAACAACTTTACAGCCTCCTCTCCATCGACACCTCCACCCGCAGCATGGATGCCAGCATTTCCGAGGACGAAGACGGCACCCTCCATGACATTTTGGGCGAAGAGGAATCCCAACCCTACGACAAAATGGAGAGCAAGTCGCTTGCTCTCAGCCTTCAGCAGCACATGAGCAAGCTCAAGGATCAGGAACTCTCCATCGTCCTCCTCCGCTGGTTCCCCCTCAAGCAGAGCGAGTTGAAAGGCAACCCGACGACCATCGAAAAAGCCCTCGTCGACATGCAGCGCATCGCCTTCCGCAGACTTTACGCACTTTCCACCGCTCACCAGGAAGAACCAACCCTCGAGAAAGAAACCCTCGCCACCTCTTGACACTACGTCTGGCACGCCTCACTCATACCCATATGGCCACGAGAAAAATCGGCCCGAAAAACGGAATTATCCACCAATCCCCACATTTGGATGAACTTACGGTCGATTTTCACCTCAAAGTTCATCTCCGCCCCAAGTCGAATACCACACACAAAAAAAAGGCCTCATCACCCCTCCCGGTGATCGATTCTTCCACCACCCCCGCGCAAGACAACTCCACCGTCACCGTACCCCTTTCACCGAAAAAAGACCCGGCTCCCACTCCGAAGACTCCCCCGCAACAGCAACCGGAACCTCCCGCCCTGACTCAGGAGAAACCGGCTGAAGCCGCCGCCAAACCACTTCCTCCCCAACAAGGAATCGATCCCACATCCAAGCAATCCAACCAGTACAAAGCCTTTCACACCTATTTTGAAAAACCGAATGACGCAAAAACCGTCCAGCATGATTTCCGGGATGGCCGGGACGCCGTCGTCGACAACGTCATAGCCCCCGTCGGACGTTGGGCGCGGAACAGCTTGCACTCAGCGGGAAAGACCATCGGAGCCTTCATCGGCCTCAGCCCCTCCGCCGTTGACGACTGGAACGCCCACACCGCCGGGCCATGGGCCGACATGCTGAAAAAAGAGTGGCAATACTGCATCGGCGTGTTTTCCTTCGACCTCACCGCCGTCCTCACCCAGATGAAGCAGCATGTCCCCTCTCCCACGTCAAATACCATCACAACGGAAAGCTCCGTCTGGCGTGAACAGACCCGCATCCCCCCACGTCCCGCCCCCGCCGCCACGCCTGCTCACACTCCAGGCAAAGAAACCCTGCCCCCTGCCAAGAGCAAGACTCTCTGAATAGCCTTGCCTTATACACGAAGGCCCTTCCACCTGAAGCAGGAAAGGGCCTTTTTTGTCACTTCCGATGGGCTTGTTGTCAGGCCGAGACATTCAGGTATTGTCCGACATCCGAGGTGTAGCTGGAACTGCTCGAATCACTTGAATTCGTGGATACCGGAGGAGGGGGTGGCGGACGATGAGATTTAAAATTCGACTTGATCTCGGAGAGCGTACTGCTGGCGCTGGAGAGATCTCCTGAATTGATCTGGCTGGTGAGAGTGCTCATCAGACTGTCAATGGAGTCGGTGGACGAGGAGGAACTGCCGGATGAAGTGCTATCGCTCGTCGAGGACGAAGCATCTCCATCCGGAGGTGGTCCCGGGGGACGATTTGCTTCAGCTGTTTTTTGGTCTGCCTGCAATTGTGCCAGTGCTGTTTTTGCGGCGGTTGTGTCGCCAGAATCAAGAGCCGAGGAGAGAGTCTGGAAATCTTTCTTCAACTGTTTGAAGATGTTATCCGTACTGCTCGTGCTGCTGGTTGAGTAGAGACTGGATGTGGAGCTGGATAGTACGCTCGATATACTCATTTTACCTTTCCTTTTGTTTGTTGTTTGTTTTGGCAATATTTTTTACTGAACAGAAATGACTTCACGTATTTTCGCGTGAAATATCGGCTGAGAACACAGAACTCTTGAGGGATTCGCAGGAAATTTAAAAAATAAACCCTGCAACTTTTTCCGAATGGAAAAGTCTATGTTAAGCCATGTGGTGAGGCGTCATCATGGATTCCGCAGTCGCGACAGCTCCAGTCGGGTGGGATAATGTTTTTTTTGAAAAGTACTTTTCATGAATTGTTGATTAACGAGGACTCAGCCTGTCAAAAATAGCGGTTAAAAATTATTTCGGACAGCAGTGAGTGACTTGAAGGCTTTTCTTTTTCAGCTTTGACTAGACAACGGATATCCTAAAGGCAGGGGCTGAGCGGATCATTTAAGAGTTGCCAAGAGAAGGCGTACTTCCAACAATCGCCGGGTGCTTGAATTAAGAAACGTCGCCCTCGACATCGGCGACACGGAAGAGCCGCAGTACCTCCTGCGCAATATCAGCGCCACATGGTTGCCGAACCATTTCGGGGCGATCATCGGCCCCTCGGGTTGCGGCAAGAGCACGCTGCTGAAAGTCATCGCCGGGATTGCCGAGAACACGGACGGGGAAATTTTCAGCAACTCGCGCAATCTTTCAAAAGACGGGGATTTTTCCCCCTCCGAATTGGGCTACGTCCCCCAGTTCAGCATTGCCTACGAATCCCTCACCGTCCGCGAAAGCCTCTTCAGCGCGCTGAAACTTCGCGTCGTCTGTTCCTCCTCGAAGCGGGAAACCCTCCTGACTACAGTCATGGAGCGTCTGGGGCTCGCCTCCATCGCCGACCGTCCCAACCGAGTCCTTTCCGGCGGGCAGAGAAGACGCCTCGCCCTGGGGCTCGAAATGGTGACCAATCCCCAGTATCTCCTTTGCGATGAGGTGACGAGCGGACTTGACCCGAAATCGGAGGATGAAATCGTCCGCCTCCTCTACGATCTTTCACGCAGGGATGGTCGCATCGTCCTGAGCGTCACCCACAGCCTCCACCATCTGGCGCTCTACGACAGCGTCACCGTCCTTTATCAGGGGCGGCTGGCCTATCAGGGCCGGAGCGATTTGCTCCTCCACTACTTCCAGACGACGAATCAGGACGAACTTTTCCCGCGCCTGGCCGAGCACAAGCCTGAAGTCTGGGAGACAAACTGGGAAATCGCCCGCCAGGATTACCAAGTCCCGATGGAGAAAGCACCGGGAGGTCCCGATAAGGACGAGAGCATGGATGGCCCTTCCTCCATTCAAACCGCCGTCCCTCCGGAAATCCCCGGTTTCTTCACCCAATTCTGGACCCTCCTCTGCCGCCGATGGCTCCTTTTCAGCCGCGAAGCCGCGCAAGTCTGGCTCCAACTGGCCCTGCTGGTCATCTTTCCCACCGTCGTCATCCTCTTCGCGCTGGATGGCATCCCGCCGATCCAGAAAGAGAGCATGGATCAAACATCCAGCAACATCATGGAAGCCAAATCCCAGTTTGAGATGGCGGTAAAAATCGGCCAGACTAACAGCAAGACGGCGGGCCTCATCTCCGGCCTGATCATGTTTCAGGTGATTCTTCTCACCTTGATGGGATCGAACAATTCCGCGCGGGAGATCGTCTCGGAGCGGCATATTTTTGAAAAAGAAAAACTCGGCGGCCTCAGCCCTGCCAGCTACCTCGGCAGCAAGATCGCCTTCCTCGTCGTCCTCGTCAGCGCTCAAGCCATCTACATGGGCCTCTTCGTCGCCTACTTCTGCCAGCTCTGGGGAGTGCTCCAGACCCAGCTCCTCATGTTGTGGCTCGTCTCCGCCTCGATGACCGCCATCTGCCTGGGCATCTCCGCCTGGTGTCGCACCACCGAACAAGCCTCCCTCATCTCCATCTACCTCGTCGGTTTCCAACTTCCCCTGTCCGGTGCCGTCCTGACCCTTCCGAACTGGGCGGGCACCATCTCCCGCCCCTTCATTTCCGCCTACTGGGGCTGGTCCGGCTACCTGCAAGCCTTTCGCGATACCCCGTACTATGACCAAGTGCAGCGGATCACAGATACGCCCATCGCCGTCCACGACTTTTGCCTCATCGTCCTCATCACCCACACCCTGATGGGCCTTTTCATCGCCTACTTGGGAGCAACCTCCAGCCAGCAGCAAAATTAATCTCGCTTCTCACTCCTCCCTTTCTTAGTGTTCTTACGTAGAAACCTTTATGGCACGTCGAGCCAGCCGCAGTTTGAACCCCATGTGGGTCGGAGTTGCCATCATCGTGGTAGCCGCGATCGTCGGAGCTGCTTTCTTTCGCTTTGGCCAGAAGACCGACCCCTTCCGGTCAATCCAATCCCTCAGCCTCACCGACTATTACCAAAATGCCAACGGTCTCCAGGGCAATGTCTACAAAATTGATGGCACCATCCAAACCTCCCTCTATTCCTCCACGGACAAAGGGCGCCTCATCACCATTAGCGTCGATAATTCCACCAGCGAAGACATCATCCCCATCCTCATCCCCGCCTCAATGAACCAATTTGAAATCCAGCGCGGCAACCATATTCATGTTAAAGTATTAGTTGAAAAAAACGGCCTTCTGGTCGTCCAACAGATAGACAAAGCATGAAAACACCACTCGTATTCAGCAGTCTCATCATCACTCTCTCCCTCTTTGCCCAGGCTCCCACCGCACTCCAGCAGCCTTCCACCCCCTTCGGCTCACCCGCCGCCTCCCCGTCCGGCAACAGTGGTGGAACAGCCCCCCGCGCGGGCGACGAAAGCGAAGGAGATAAAATCGCCGGTGGGGGCAACAATTTTCTCGGCAAAGACCTTCCCTTCCTCGACCCGAACGGCAATTTTTCATTCGACGGCCAGCACGGCAATGTCATGAACAACCGCCTCTTCCGGGCACGCTTTGAAAAATACCTCAATGCCGAGGAGGAAAGCGGCCCCGACAGCCGGGAATACAACGCCGTCATCAAGGAAATCCTCGACCGCCTCGCACCCGGTCAGGCCGATGTCTTCGTCCGCGACACCGGAAAGACCAATCTGGAGACCGCCTTCAGCCTCCTCTCCAAAGCATCAAGCTTCGACATCGACGCCCACCTCTGTGACGCCATCGCCAGCGATGTCTACTCCATCTGGCAGTCGCAGAATGAAAACGACCGCCTGGAGCGCCTCAACGTCACCTTGGAACAGAAACAGCAGATGACCAAATGGAACCTGCAACACACCATTCAGGACCTAGGAAACGACATCGGCTCCGCCACGAAAAAAAGCCAGGATCCCTTCAAGGAAAAACTCAAGCAGGAACAACTCGACGCCTCCACCACCGACCTCAAGAAAGACATGCTCGAAAAAGAAGTGGAAATGAAGGCCAACATAGCCAAGGAAGCCCTCAACGACACCACCGCCAAACTCAACTTCCAGACCCTCATGCTCCAACTCTTCCTCCAGAGGAGATACCAGCACGTCATCATCTGCACCCGCTTCTACCGCGCCATCTTCAAGGACGGTTCCGACCAGCTCACCCCCGGCAAGGACGTAGCCGAACTCTTCGGCAAAGTCTCCGGCGGCCCGCCCACTCTCGAAGTCCTCGACTCCCTCTCCAGCGAAGCCATGCGCGACGTGAAGGAAGGCGTCGAGGCATTCCTCTTTCTCCTCGATAAAAATGAAATGGAAAGCGCCACCAACCGTCTGGCCGAAGCCTTCGCCATAGGCGAATACATGCCCGAGATCCGCCTCCTTCCGCGCGAGAAAAAACGCCAGGCCCTTGCCTTCTTCCAAAAAGCCAACCAACTCATGAGCGCCATGGAAGTGCGCGATTACGGACTGGCCGAACAGCTCATCAAAGAAATCCAGCCCATGGCGCAGGATTTCGATGCCACCAAACCGAACCAAGTCATCCAGACCGCCAAACAGGTCAGCGCACTCCACCTCGGCAAAGCCATCAACGCCGCCAGCGCCGGAGATCAGGCCACGATGGAAAGCGAGATCAAGGCCGCCTCCGAAATCTGGCCCCGCAACCCGCAACTGGCCGAAGTCACCAAGAAGATTTTCGATAATTCCAACGTCATCAACAAGTCCCTCAACGAGTTCGACCAGCTCCTGCAGGAGAAAAACTACTGGCTCATCGACCAGGACAAAGGCCGCTTTCTCATCGCCACCGCCAACTCCCCCGAAAGAGAGAAACAACTCGAAAAAGTCCTCACCGACGTCGCCACCATCCGCATGACCATCCTCCAGGCTGAAGCCATCGCCAAACGCGGTGACAAATGCGGCGCTTGGGAAACCGTCGAAAGCATCTACAAGAAATTCCCCGACGACAACAAACTCAACCAACTCCGCGCCACTCTCACCACGGAAGCCTCCGACTTCGTCAACAGCCTGAGCCATGCCAAGGAACTGGAAGACAGCAACCAACCTGGCTCCAGCCTTGCCTGGTACCTGCGAGCCCAGCACATCTACCCCTCCAGCGACTTCGCCCAGCAGGGCATCACTCGCCTCGTCACGCAACTATTCCCCGAAAACAAATAACATCATGTTGAGTAACCTCCTTGGCAATGTTTTCGGGAAAAAAGCCCCCGTCCAATGGGGCATCCACAACTGCCTCAACGGGTCCTTTCAGAACATCCACACCCTCCCTTTTGACATCACCATCGACCAGGGAAATGACGGGGGAGATGACATGTGCTGCCTGATGGAGGCACAGGACAACGGCAAGGTCGAATTCTCCATCACCGCCAAATCAATCCCCACCCGCATCAACCACCTCAGCAGCGGAAAGCTGACACTCCAGCCGGAAAAGGATTACGCCATCATCATCGGCCCCTGCCTCCTCCTCCTCCATGGCACCAGAAAAGATATCAGCGAGTGGACGGATCAAATCGACATCTCAAAATGGTTCGTCCGCAAGGCCGGAACGGATAAAAAGGAAGGCCCGTGGGGAATGTCCGAACTCCAGGATCATATCCCGGACGATCTGGGCAAACCCGAGGAGCTGGAAACCTTCCCCGAAGGCAGCACCGCCGGATTCCCTCTCCTCGAAGTCATAAAAATCTCCGAAGATTCATTTGACGCCCCCTCTCCTCACGCGGAAGAAAAAACAAAACCCATCCTCACCACAGCTCCCGTCCACATCCAGATCGGCGCACCTGCATCGACCACCCCACCCCCCTCAAACGTTCCCGCCACTTTTTCCAAACCGCCGCCCATGCCTCTCCTCAACATTCCCAAGGTCGAGGCACCACCCACTCCCGTTTCCGCCCCACCCGCCATCCAAAAATCCCAGGCACCCTCCATCCCCATGCCGAATGCTCTTCCCGTGCCAGCCGCAACATCCTCCGCACCACCCATTCCACGGACGATGCCACCACTGCCCACCGCTGCGGCTCGCACAACTCCCCCACCCGCCCTCAACCTCAAAAAAAAACAGGCCGAGCAGGAAATCATCCAGATCAACAGCGAGACGGGCGAACTCATCTGCCCCATCTGCTGGCTCCGGTTTGACCGGGGAGACATCATGCACATCGCCGTGCATGAAAACCTTCGCGGAGATCCGATCCTGGGTGAAGACGTCCCCCAGCGTTTTTTTGCCACCCACTTCAACGAACGGGGACAGGCCCTCGACGCCATGGGGGTCGCCTGCTCGGACATCGCCTGCCCGCACTGCCGGAGAAAAATGCCCTACGGCTTCCTCGAAATTCCCCACCACATCTTCTCCATCGTCGGAGCTCCCAGTTCCGGTAAATCGTACTACCTCAGCGTCCTCATCCACGTCCTTCAGCAGACACTCTTTCACATCTTCCACGTCATCTTCAAGGACTCCGACCCCAGCGGCAACGCTCTCCTCAACGAGATGAAAAACCAGCTCTTCGGCTCGGAAGACCCTGAACGCTCCGCCCTCATCAAAACCCAGCTTGAAGGCATCATGTACGAACGCCTTCCCCGCTATGGACGCACCGTCGCCCTGCCCAAACCCTTTATCTTCGAACTCACCAGCGGCGACGACCCGCGCAACAAATCCTCCCTTGTCTTCTACGACAACGCCGGCGAACACTTCGAGCCGGGCATCAACACACACGAATCCCCTGGCGCCCAGCATGTCGCCGCATCCGACGGCATCTACTTCCTTTTCGATCCCACCGCCAACACCGCCTTCCGCCAAAAACTCATCCACTCGAAAGATCCTCAACTCTCCCTCAAACAACGCCTTGACCAGCAAGACATCATCCTGGCTGAAACCGAAATCCGCATCAAAAACCTCAAGGGCCTCGCCCCCTCCGACAAGATCGAAGCCCCCATCGCCGTCATGGTCGGCAAATGTGACGTGTGGATGGAACTCCTCAAAGGAAAACACCTCACCTACCCCGTCACCGAACGCGGCCTGAACCTCACCCAGCTCGACCACAATTCCCAACTCGTCCGCGAACTCCTCGTGGAACTCTGCCCCTCCATCGTCGCCAACGTCGAAAGCATCTCCCGCAACGTCCGTTACTTTGCCATCAGCTCCCTCGGCCACTCCCCCATTGCCCTGCCCGACGGACGCCTTGCCCCGATCCCATCGAAACTCTACCCCCTCTTCGTGGACGTCCCCACGCTCTGGATGCTCTCCATCCTCAAACCCGATCTCATCTCCACCTGCACCGACGAATAAAACCCGCAAGAGAAGATTCTTATGGCTTGCCAACTCGTCTACACTTCAGCATCCCGCGGCCTGGCCGGTGGGCGATCCGGCTTCTGCACCGTCGCCCGGCCCAAGGAAATGCGGGATCTCCTCGTCACCGCACTGGAACAAATCAGCACCTACCACCACCTCCGCACCGGGGAAACCTCCGCCGATCCGAACCCCGTCATCTCCACCTTCCGCATCCTCGACCTCCGGAGCACCCGCTACTACATCCTGAGCAAGATTCGTGACTGCGGCCTGGACTACACCAACCGCACCAACCACATCGCCCACCACCTCATCTTTCTGGGAAGTGAACTCTCCTCCGCACCCTCTCCCGCGTGGATTCTTCGCCACTGGCCCGGCTGGCTCACCACCTGGCACGGGGAAGCCCGCTTCCTGGGACCAGGGGATGAAATCACCTCCTTCACACGACCTTCCGGACGAGAGACCCGCTGCTGGCACCAGTTGACTGGCGATCCCGCCAAGGCCGCCCTCCCCATCTCAAAAAAATTCTCCCAAAACTGTGGTTTTCTCATTCCCACCGGACAAGAGGAGACGCTGCTGGACTACTTCCACGAATCCCTCCAGATACTCCTCCCCGCAGACGGAAATACCACCTCCCTCTGGCAACTTCCCTTCACCACCTTCATCCAAGCCTCCGACTCCCCCGGCGATTTCCGCTGGAAAGGAACGTGGCCCTCCCAGGCTTCCATCCTTCCCCCTCCCATCCTAGACCTCACCAACCCCGCCGACCTCCCCGAACCTGAACCACTCCTTGCCCAGGCAGCCCGAGACGGAACCCCTCCGCCTGACACCGCCGTACTCCCTGCTGCCCCCCCCATTGCCGTAACTCCGGCCGCTGCCAGCCAACCCCTTTCCGGCAACAGCATCCGACTCAATCTCAACCCGGCAAATGAATCCCTTCCGGAACTCAAGCCCGCCCCCCCGGCACCCAAGCCCATTTCCTCTTCTCTGAAGAAAAAAGGGCTGGCACAAGATGAGCCCAAATCTTCCTCCACCCTCTGGATGGCCATCGCAGCACTGGTCGTTATTGGTGCCCTTACCGGATACCTCATTTCCATGTCGCTCACGAAAAAACCGACTGAAATCACCGTACCCCAGCTACAACCACTTCCCGTTGCAGATACGAACTTCCCCACCACTCTCCCTGCCGTCACCAACCTCACCCCGCCCCCCACAAACACAGCACCTGAACCGAAACCCGAGACCAATACCCCTCCTCCCACCCCTCCGCCGACGCCAACCATCGTCAACCTCGACGGACTTCAAGCAAACGGTCTTCCGAAAAGAACCACCTACTTTGCCATCGGAAGTCTCAAGGGAAACGGCATCGACCTTGCCGATCCCACCTTGAGTGAATCCATCTCCACTGCATTGGGGAAAACGAGCGAATTCCGCGCCCTCCGCATTGCGGGAACACCCGACCTCTCCACCCCGCCCACGGAGGCATGGTCCCAACACTATCCCGGCCTGACAGAAATCACCCCCGGAAAAATCTATTCCCCCACCCTTGAGGAAATCCTCACCTACCACACCCAAGGTTCCACCCTCACACTGAAATCCCCCTCCTGCGATCAGGTACTCCTCCTGCCCATGCTCCCGCCGGACACCACCCCCTTTCAAATCCTCGTCATTCAATCCTCCTCTCTCCATGACACCCCCCTCCTGAAACTCAACCGCTCCTGGCTGGAGGAATCCACCTCCTCCGATTCCACCCACATCGTCACCATCCTCCCCGACAAATGGAAAGCTCTTCAGGACCAACTCCGCCCCACCGCGCCGGGCAACTGGAGCCTTCACACCGCAGCCGATCTCTCCACCCTTGTCGCCTCCACCGACACGCCTCCCAATCCGTCGATCCCCACCATGACACTCGGTCTGACTGCCTCCGAGCTCGCCCAGATCGCCGACCTCAAAAAGAACATCGACCAAGCCAGGGAAACCGCAAAAAAATACGACTCCCTCCTTCAGGCCCGCGACGCCTTGTTTGCTCCACCATTCAATGATTTTGGAGAAATTTTTTTCAGCATGGATGAGGCCACCATGACCAAACTCATCGGCAACATGGAAAAAGTCCTCAACGACACCTCCAAAGGGCAAAAGGAAAAGGCCCCCGCCCGCGCCCTTTTGGAAAAATACAAACCCCGGCTCGAACTTCTTACTTTTGCAAGCTACCAAAAATCCCAATCCCGAACCAAAGACGACACCATGCCAAAGGACTACACGGAATATGTCCGAAAAGTCCTCGAATCCCGGGAAGACGATCTTATCCGGGGAGTTTTTCTCAATCAAAAGAGCGAAGATTTTCTTCCAGAAGAACCATCCCAAAAAACCCCCACGGACTTCATCGCGGCAGGACATGAGTTCAGCGACCCCGCAAACCTCCCGAATATCGACGCAAAAAAAACCGAGGCCCTCAAACTCAGCTTGAAAGCTTGGAATAAAATCTTTACCCAAAAAAATCTTTACTTCGTCTCACCCTTCCTGAATTCCCCCGACCTCTTGAAAATGACCATGCGCAATGAGGTGACCGACTTCTTTGACTCAACCAACACCGCCTATTTGCAAGTCATGGAAGCGAAACTCGCGGCTCTTGAAAAACGCCGGAACCTTTACAAACAGGGGCTCAAGTCGGTTGGAGACATTTTTTTGATATGGGAATCCTGCGGCGAGTTCTCTAACATTGCTCTCTTTTCGGAGAACTAGGCACATTGAAATCCCCCCAACGTCTCGTCAACCAAATGAAGGATGCCCTCGAAGGCCATCCCGATCAGCTATTTCTACAAACCCTCGCGACCGACTATTCGGAACTCGTTCGCACAGCCAACCTGCGGCTGGAACAATGCGCCCTCATGGTCTCCAAAGGGAATGAATTCCAGGCCGTCCAACTCGCCGAAGTCCACCCACCCCTGCTCGACCTCGTCACCACCCTCAGCTTCCCCGGCCTCGACAAGTGGAAGAACCTCTGCAACACCCGCAACCTCAAACTGCCCGAACGCATTGATGAGAAATCGGTCCGCATCCTCAACGACGTCTACCAAAAAGGACTTTCCCCCACACACCCCCTCTACAAACAATACCGGGCCGCCATGTTTGACCGGAATGACGAGGCCGCACTTGAAGTACTCCTCACCATCACCCGCATGAACTCCAGCGATCAGGTCGCCAAAAGCGAACTCGACCGCCTCCGCAACCGGGTCATCGAAAAAAAGATCCAAGTCCTCCAGACCACCATCGACGAAGGCCAGGCACAGGAAGCGATCAATCTCCTCGACTACCTCGACCGCATCAGCACCACCCTTCCGGAAGCCCCCGCCATCCACTCCGCCCGCCACCTGCAATTCCAACAGACCCAGCAAGCCGCCGTCGCCCAGTGCATGGAACTCATCGCCCAGCTCCAACCCTTCCAGCACAACGAGGACATCAAACCCGCCCTTCCCATGCTGGAAACCGTCTTCGCCCGCCGCATCGACCTGAATCTCACCTTCCCCCCGGAGACAGAGGAACTTTTCCAGAACCCGGATTCGTGGCTCTCCACCCTCCGCAGCCGCGCCCTCAGCATGGCCCTCGACGATGTCAGAACCGGCGAACTCGACTCATGGATTGAAGCCCACACCGCCGATCTGGAAAATGTCACCAAGCTCCCCGGCCCCGACCTTCAAAGACTGAAGGAAGAGGCGAAAAACCTCTACGCCCAAATCCAACACCCCATCGAAGCCACTCGCAAACGCGCAGACAAAGTCATCAACGGCATCCGCCACGTGCAAGCCGAACGCCGTCGCGTCCGCAAACTCAAAGCCATCTCCATCGCCTCCGGCGTCAGCATCTTCGTCCTCGCCATATTCTACCTTGTCATCGCCTACATCCAATCCAGCAACTTCAAGAAAGAACTCGCTGCAGGAAAAACTGCCGGTCACGTCACACGGGTAGGAGAACTGCTGAACGACAACACAGGGTTCACAAAACTGATGCGCCCCTTCGTCTTTGAATCCACCCTTGATCCCTACAAACTCTGGATCACCGATTCCACCGCCCGACTCAGCACCATCCAGACCCTCCTCACCACCCTCGAAGCCAGATCCGCCGCCGGATTCACCAAGTATCCCCCGGACGAACTTGCCGAGCAGATCAAGGAAATGAAAAAAGACTTCCAGGAACTTCCCGACGGCATCCGCAGCGAAGTAGCCGACCGCGTCTCCCACCTCTCCGACCAATGGGACGACTTCAACAAACACCAAGTCAAGGAAATGGCCGCAAACTTCTCCACTCTTCTGGACCAGGCGCAAAAACTCATCGACTCCATCGACTACAACAAATCCGTCGTCAGCCAGAAAGATACCGAGGCTAAACTGGAAGCCATCTCCAACAACCTCAGCACCATCGCCTCAAACCCCGCCATCCAGAGCGACATTGATTCCGCAACCAACGACCGCCTCCAAAAAATCCAACTCAAATCAACCGACCTCGCCAAGGAGTTCTCACTCATCCTCAACCTGGACGGCAAACTGAAAGCCGCCACCACTCCCGAGGAATATGCAACCCTCCTCCGCCTTTTGGCCGACGTCCATTTCGGCAACGAGGAACCCGTCCGCCTCGCCCGCGACATCGTCCAGCACGGCCAGCTCATCTCCGATCCCGTCGGAGAACTCCTCATGCCCGGAAACCCCGACGGCTGGAACACCTTTAAACAAAATCCCGATGTGGCACCCACCCCTCCCGACGCCACACAAATCGAAATCAGCAGCATCATCGACCTCCGCAACAACCCCTTCCTCCAAAACATCTACCTCCACACCGTCCATTTCTATCCCTCCGTACAATCCATCTCCAAACCCCAGACCACCCGCATTCTCTACAGCAAGGGCGAACTTCCCAAACCGCTCGAACGAACCGATCTGAAACGCCGCGGCGACCAAAACGACCACGACCTCATCTGGTCGGGTGAATTTTACGACCCCGCAGCCAACGAGGACATCCCCTCCTTTGATCAAAAGGACATCCGCGGCTTTGAAAACCTCCAGGACAAAATCGCCGAGGGCAACCTCATCTCCGAAAGCGTCCTCGCCCCCGACTCGGAAGCCTTCGCCCGTCTCGGCATTGACCGCGTCTTCGACCCGGCGAAAAAAGTCTTCGACCGCCCCCTCCTCAGCATCCTCGACCAGATCCGCCAGTCCCCCGACATGAGTTCCATCATGCGCGCCTACGTCTACACTCAAATCGTCAACATCATGGAACAACGCCCCCAGGCATGGGGCCTCTACCTCGTTCCCAGCCTTGACCATCACCTCACTAAACTCAAAAATCTCCTCCAAGCTCCTCTCGCTGCCAGCGACTGGCTCCTCCCCAGCCGGAAAAAACAGTACGAAACCACACTCAAAAACTACTTCGCCTCCCTCTCCAAAGAACCGGATTACCTCACCCAGTTCAAATTCCACCGCTCCCTCTTCAGCCAGACCCTGAAGGGCGGAGTCAAACACGCCGGCTACGTCGGCTTGGACGGCAAACCCGTGCTCGTGGGACCGGGCATCGGCGCCAAGGAAATCTGGGGCATTAACAAGGACGACAGCAGCATCGTCCTCCTCTACACCTGGGACGATGCGAAAAACGGTCACGAAATGAAAGCCGCCCCCCATCTGCTCAGCCCCCTCCTGGTCTTCGGTACTGACCGTACCCAAGTCTTGAAAGATGCCGCCCGCGACGCCGAAATTTCAGATCGCCTCCCCATTTACCTCCCCTACGTGCCGAACTACTTTAAATAAAACCTCAACATGACTCGGCAGACAGGCTATCGCGTACGCTGGAAGGGAAAGGAAACCGGCCCCCACACCGTCTCGGAAATACGTGAACTCCTCGACATCGGAGAATTCGGCCTGATGCATGAAGTCCACGCCGACGGCGAATGGATCACCCTTCGCCGCTTCCTCGAAACACTCGAACACCAGCCGTCTCCCGCGCCCCCATCTCCCGCCCCGGTGGCCTCATCACCAGCCCCCACAACACCGATTCCGGCAGCTCCTCTTGAACCCACACCACTTCCCGTGACGGAAGATGAAGATGAGCCGGAAACCGGGGAAATGTCCCCTTACGCCTATCCCCTCATCGCTGCCGGATACCTCATGGCCCTTGCCGCACTCCTGCTCTACCCTCAGTACATCGGCTTTGCCGCACTCATGCTCGGCGCCATCAATGCAGCCTGCCAGCGCTACCTCCATGGCGGCCTCCAAATGGTACTCGCCCTCATCTGCGGATACATCGGCATGCAATACACCGCCCTCCTTGGCCGTTTCTGATTGGATGTACCACCAGTGTCCCCCAAATACGAGCCTGTCTGAAAATAGCGGCTGCGGCTCGAATATTGGCATTAAACATGCTAAATTAACCAGGGGAGATACTTTATGGGGATAAATTGCAGGTCGCGGTTCACAGCAGAGGACTTTCAGTTTGTGGTCGATACCCTGGCTCGGGACGAGGGGGCGACAGTTCGCTTGAATGACCTTTTGGTCGATCTCGAGACCCGGGACGCGATCCTCGACCATGAGAAAGTCTACCACGCGATGGTCGATCAATGCGGATGCCTGAAGGTTTCCCCCTCACTCTATTTCTATGTCCTTACGCGACGGGCGCTTTGTTCGGCTTCAATGAATGAGCGGGAGATTGCCGATTACATCGCCGCCGTGCTGGAGGGATTCACCGACCAGTGTCGCCTCGCCAAAAATCTGCGTCAGAAGGGGTTGCCTCTTCAGGTGGCAAGGGGGTTCCCCTACGTCTCCGATATTTTGGAAGCGATGAAGGATGCCACGCCGCACCAAGCCTACGTTTTGCGGACGCATTTGGGGAATTACACGCTCTTTTTCAGCGGCCTGTTTTCCGAAAGAATCCGGGCGCAGCGGGATCGGCGAGGAGCACCGGACATCGATTTTTATGAAAAAATGGGACAGACAAACTACCACCTGGCGGCGAGGGATCGTGAGGCGCAGGCGGCAAAACTGACCCACATCCTGGAGTTTCTTGCCGCCCGCTTTCATGAAGTGAGGCTGGTGCTGAACCAATTGACGGAAACGGTCTTTCATCTCAGCGACCCTCCGGTGGGGATCATCACCGCATGACGCTTCTGGCCGAGGTTCAAGAAGTGCTGGAACGGACTTACGAGCCTGCTGGTATCAATTTGGAGGAATGCCTGATCAACCGGAAGCGGTGTGAGGAGCTGGGTCATCTGGCCGGATTTTGCGACGGGGATTTCGGCGGGCGGGCCTGCACCTTTCTTCGCCAAAGAGGGAACGCTCTGGCCATCGCCATCTACTATTCACCCGAGGTGATCGAGGTGCTGGAACGGGAAGACCCGCGACGAAGCATCAGCCACCACAACATCGGTTTTCTCATCCCCTTTCTGGAAGAAATTACTCACGGCGTCCATGCGGCGCTGAATTTTTTGCGCGGAGCGAACCAGATCGGTGGCGAGCAGTTTGCCTGCAATCTGGAAGTGGAGGGGAAGATCGACATCTATTACATGCTCCTCCGGTTTTGCAGGCTTTTAACCGGGGAAAAGACCACGCTGGAAGTCCGCGAATGGATACGAGCGCGGCTGTTCAAAGATGAACAGTTTGTCTATACCAAGCCAACTTTGGTGAAAAGATACACTCTGGCCCATCGGCTGGCAGAAAAATTTATCTGCCACGCAGAGAGCCTTCCTCCCGCCCGTCGGAGCGTTGCCATCCGGTCTTTTTGTCGTCTTTCGCTCCTCGGAAAGGCCCGCTATCTGCGACGGGTAAAGTGATTTTTCCCTTCCCACGGCAATGGGGAGCCGCATAATTTCGCAATCATGGCGGCAGAACTTATCGATGGGAAAGCCATCGCCTCACAAATCCACGAACAGACCGCCGCGCGGGTGGTGGCGCTCAAGGGGCGTGACATTCAACCCCACATCGTCTTTGTCCGTGTCGGGGAAGATCCCGCATCCCAAGCCTACGTCGGGATGAAGGACAAGATGGGTAAGCAGCTCGGACTTTTAACCACGACGAAGATTTTTCCTGACAACACGACGGAGTCGGAACTCCTCGCTTTCCTCACCCAGCTCAACTCCGACAAGTCCGTCCACGGCATTCTCGTTCAGGCACCGCTTCCCTCGCACATCTCGGAGACGGTTGTCTTCGGCCACGTCTCGCCGTTGAAGGATGTTGACGGTTTCCACCCGGTGAATGTCGGCAAGCTTCTTCTCGGGGACGGGACGGGCTTTCGTCCCTGCACACCTGCGGGGGTGCATGAACTCCTGATTCGCAGCGGTGTGAAAACCGAAGGGGCCGAAGTCGCCATCCTGGGCCGCGGCAATATCGTCGGTAAGCCGATGGCCGCCATCCTCTGCCAGAAAGATCGTCACGCAAACAGCACCGTGACTCTTTTGCATTCCCGCAGTCGCGACATCGCCTCGCACACCCACCGGGCGGACATAGTCATTGCCGCAATGGGGCAGCCTCATTTTCTGAAAGCCGAAATGGTAAAGCCGGGGGCCGTCATCATCGACGTCGGCGTCAATCGCATCCCGGACGCCTCGGTTCCACGAGGCTATCGGCTCGTGGGCGACGTCGAGTTTGACGCACTCCTTCCCCTCGTCTCAAAAATCACCCCCAACCCCGGCGGCGTGGGGCCCATGACCATCGCCATGCTTATGTCCAATACCACCCGGGCTGCAGAACTTCAAAACACATGAAACCCCACCCCCTGACCCAATCCATCGATCTCCCTTCCAACATCCGTCCCGACCTGAGAAAGGATGACCAGCTCCGTCCACTCAGCTACCAGTGGGACATTGCGCCGAACGCCACCGGATCGATCCTGCTTCGGTGTGGAAATACGCAGGTCATCTGCGCCGTTACCGTTGAGGAAAATGTCCCCCGCTGGATGAAGGAGCAAAACGTCACAGGAGGCTGGCTGACCTCCGAATATTCGATGCTCCCCTACTCGACTCTGGATCGCAAGCCACGCGATATTTCCAAGGGTAAGCTCGACGGGCGGAGTCAGGAAATCCAGCGCCTCATCGGGCGTTCGCTTCGCGCCATGGTCAATCTGGAAAGAGTGGGACAGCGCACTCTCTGGATTGATTGCGATGTCCTTGCCGCCGATGGCGGAACCCGGACGACTTCCATCACAGGCGCGGCCCTCGCCGTTCAACTGGCGATGGAGCGGTTGATCCGACGAAAACTTTTGAAGGAATCTCCGATCCAGCACGGTGTCGCCGCCACGAGTATCGGCGTTCACAATGGCCGGGTCATCCTCGATCTCTGTTATCTGGAGGACAAGGATGCCGAGGTCGATATGAACCTGGTCATGACCGATGACATGAAGCTGGTCGAAATTCAGGCCAGCGGCGAGGAGGCAACCTACAGCCGCGATCAGTTTGAGGGCATGCTCAACGTCGGGACAAAGGGAATCACCGAGCTTTTTGCCTTCCAAAAGGAAGCCTGGGAAAAGCGCCCCCAATAGGTTCCGGCAATCTCAATTTCAGAGATTAAGTTGACTCGTCAAAGATGAAAAACAAAACTTTCTGAAACAATGAATTTAAATGTGCCATAAAAAAGGTTGCTTATGGCACATATAAATTATATACCGTACAAAAATCTTGTTTCAAGATGTTTTTCAATCGGAGAAAGGTCGAAAAACGATCCGGTTTGGCATAAAAGACTGTTTTGACCATTTGCTCATCCGACAAGGATGACCTATCTCATCTGTATGGAAGTACGAGTCTCCGAAACGATGACAGGATCCGTCGCGATCCTTCAAGTTTCCGGGAAACTGGTCAACAGCACTGCCGCGACATTTGAAAAAAGCGTTCTCGAACGTGTTGAAAAGGGGATCAAGGGATTGATCTTCGATTTTTCCGGCATGGAATTTCTCAGCAGCATGGGCATCCGCAGCATCACCAGCATTCTCAAGGTTGCCCGGACCTTTAAGATCAAAGTGGCGGTCTTTGGTCTGCAAGTGCAGGTCGCCGAAGTCTTCGATCTCTCCGGCATGTCCGACATGATGGATATATATCCGACTCAGGAAGAAGCCTTCAACGCGGTCAAGAGCGTTGTCGAAGAAGTTGCCTAAAGCTTCTCAGTCTCCCAGACGCCCGTATTTTCTCACCTCGGGCCAGATCAGTGCGACAAGAATCACAGCGAGGATCGTGCCGATGCCTCCCGCAACCACGGAAAAAACCGGGGTGAAAAGCCAGGCTACGAAGCCCGACTCAAAGCCCCCCAATTCATTGGAGGTGCCGATAAAGAGACTGTTGATCGCCGAGACGCGCCCGCGCATTTCATCCGGCGTGAGGATTTGCACCAGACTGTGCCGGACGATGACGCTGACGCTGTCGCTCGCGCCGCAGAGGAAGAGGGCCAGCCAGGAGAGAAGGAAGTTTTTGGAATAGCCGAAAACAATCGTCGCCAGCCCAAAGCCGACGACGGCCCAGAGCATGGTCTGCCCCGCTTTTCGGAAGGGAGGGAGATGCGCGATGACGACGGCCATCACCCCGGAGCCGAGAGGGAGCGCGGCTTGAAGACACCCGAGCCCCACGGGACCGGAATGGAGGATATCCTGTGCGAAAACGGGCAGCAGCGCCGAAGCTCCTCCCAGTAGGACGGCAAAAAGATCGAGTGTGATGGTGGCAAGAATAATCCGGGTGCTGAAGACAAACTTCGGACCGACCATCAGGCTCTTGAAAGAGAACTTTTCCGTGGATGGTGTCACGTCTGGAGGACGTATCCCCCAGACCAAGACGGCACAGAGGGCGGCCATGAGAGCATTAAGGATGTAGACCGTCACAGGCGGAAAAATCGCCAGAAGAATGCCGCCCAGCACAGGCCCGGTGACAGCCGAGCACTGAAACCCGGTACTGTTCCACGAAATGGCCCGGCTCAGGTACTCTCTTTCCACAATTTGAGGAAGCAGTGCTCCGGCTGCGGGCGCCATGAAGGCTTGGGCTGTGCCAAGGAAAAGAAGCCAGACGTAATCATACGGCACGGGGGCCTTCGTCCAGGAAACCCAGGCCATTCCCAGACTGGCGAGCAGTACAACCGCCTCCATCCAGAACGTGATGAGCCGTCGCGACCGGGTGTCGGCCACATACCCGGAGGGGAGGGTCAGAAAAAAAACGGGCAGAAACTGCACCAGCCCCACCAGCCCCAGCACCAGAGGGGAATGGGTGCGCAGGTAAAGCTCGTACCCGATGGCCACCGTCATCATCTGCTGCCCCATGGAGGAGAGAAACCTGCCGCACAAAAACAGTACAAAGTTGCGGTTCTTCAGGACTTTGTACGCATCCCAGGATTGTTCCGTCATATTTTACAAAGCCTTAAATAGGGAATCTTCTCCAGATTTTGGTGAGTTTTTTCCGCCAGTAGGGTGGTGGTGGCTCAGGGGAAAATTCGATTGGTTCGGGAAACGCCGTGGATGGGAGTCGATCCATCAAGCGGGTGATGACGGAGAAGAGATTATAGTGATTGAGGGCGAGTTTTTTCGCCTCGCGCAGGGCGGGGAGGCGACGGCGATAATCTTCCGGGGAAAGGGTGGTGCGCAGTTTTTCGGCGACTTCGCGCGGGCTGGCGGGATCGATGAGAATGTAGGATTCCGACGGGAAAAAAGCGGCGATATTGGGGCAGCCGAAATAGACCGGGACGGTTTCAGTGAGGAAGCAGTCGGCGATTTTTTCGGTCCAATAGTTCGGGTGGACGCTGTTTTCCATGGCGATGGAGTAGTGGTAGGGGGCCAGTCCTTCCCATTTGCCGGGGATTTCCCGAAAGCCTCTTCCAAAAAAATCGAACTCCAGGTGGCTGTGGAGTTTTTCGAGGAAGGCCAGCCGTCTGCGGTGGCCGGGTAGGGTGGTCTTGCGGCTGCAAATGGCGGAAAGAAGGCCGCGTTTTTCTCCTGCGGGCAGGTCTTTTTCCAGAAAATCGTAGTCTTGTCCGAGGAGCCAGAGGAGCGGCGGCGGGGCGTCATGGACGGTGATGACGCGGGCGAAATTTTTGGTCCACCGGGGTGCGTATCTCTTGAACGAAGGGGGTTCGGCGGCGAAGAGGAGGGTGTGGCTGCGGGGGCATTTGACGCGGTCGGGAGCGGCGAGCCCGTCCATGATGACCCAGGCGTCGGCCTCTTCGGTCGGGGTGTTGATGAGGAATTCGTGTCCGCCCCAGCGTGCGGAGCGACCGGGGGTTTGGCGCGCCAGATCAAGGCTGGGGACACTGTTGGAGAGTTTGATTCTCATGGGAAAATTCCTTCTTCCACTCTGGAGGAAAATGGTGAAGGCGCGGACTCCCTTTGAGGGAGATTACCACCCTTCGGAAATGAGGCTGACCAGATTGGCCGCCATGTCATCCGCTGCACTGGGAATGGCCTGCCGCTCGCCTTCGACAGGATCGTCTTGGACGAGCATGAGGGTCGACCCCTGAATGACTTTGTCGGTGAAGATTCTCTGGCCGGTGCGGAGGTTGGTGAAGGTCGCCTTGACCTGGAGATTCACCTGGTATTGTTCGACAAGTTGGAGGTTCAGGTTTGAGCGTCGTGTGGGGACTTTTTTGATCTCGGTGACAGTGACTTCCAGAATGGCGTCGGCATTTTTGCTGCGGGACGATTCGTAGGTGCCGTCGTTGTCGATTTTGCGGAGGATGGCATTTGTCACCTCTGTTTCAATGTCCGGGACGTAGGTTTGGTTTTTGACGATGGGGACGTAGATGCGCTTGATTCCCTGAACCTGCTTGCCCTGGATGTTGCCGACATGGTAGCCCGCGCATCCCGAGAAGGTGGAGAGGGTGATGAGGAGAAGCGTGATCCGGCTCAGACGAAGAATGAAGGTTTGCATGAAAATTTAGAGAGAACCGGCAGCACTAGCAGTCTGTGTGGCGGCTGGAGGATTGGTGATGGATGTGGGTTTGGCCGTCGTTTCGGTTTTGACAGGGGCGGATTCGCCTACGAGGGGACGAAGTTCGTCGATCCGCTCCTTGGCGATTTTACCATTGGGCGAGTCGGGGCTGGTGCGAACAATTTCATTGTAATAGATAAAGGCGGCCTTGTAGTTCTTTTGCTCGTCATAAAACTTGGCCACATTCATCGTCCCCTGGGAAATGCGGTTTTGGAGTTTGACGATGTTGTCGTGGGCCGCGGCGATTTTCGGGCTGTTCGGATACCGGGTAAGAAAGTCCTGGAATGACTCAATGGCTTTTTGTGCTGCGCTCTGGTCATAGTCGGGTTCGCTTGCGGCGCTTAGCCATGCGTAGCCGATCTGGTATTGGGCGTCGGCGGCCATGTCATTGTTCGGGTATTTGTCGAGGATGGTGGTGTAGGATTTGATGGCCTCGGTCCATTTGTGTTGCTTTTCGCGGGCCTGGCCGATCTGGAAGTAGGCCGGGGCAGCATAGTTTCCGTAGGGAGCAGCCTTGATGACGGCTTCGAAGATTTCGACGGTTTTATCCTGCGAGGGGAGAAGGGGGATTTTCCAGAGGCGTTGAGGTTCGCCGGAGAGGTAGAGGTTGCCGATGGCGTACATATTTTCCACGGCGAGATCGAAAAACTGGCTGGAAGGGTGTTTGGAGACGAGAGTGTCATACGCCTTGTATGCCCGCATGAATTCGCCAATCTTCTGGTTCATCAGGCCGATCTTGAACTGGGCCTCGCTCGCGTAGATGGAGAGGGGCCATCGGCGGAGGAGGCTCTGGTAGGCTTTCAGGGAGTCCTGATACTGCTCTTTTTGTTCCAGGGAACGGGCCAGCTCCAACTGATCCTTGGCCGATGAGGCATGCAAAGCATCTCCGCTTTCATCCACCCAACCTTCGCCCGGACTCCAGACGAGACCGGCGTGGCAGGGGACGACGACAGATGCAAGGATGGCAAAGGCTGCCAAAGCCTTGAGATGGCTATGCATATATCTGAGATACATTAGGGAAATCGGATAAATGGTCAAGAAGACATACATATATGAAAAGTGTAAAAAGTTTCCCGGTTACAGGGTTCCGTCTTATTTCTGGAAATGTGTTATGCCGTCGGCGAAGGCCGGGGGATGGATGTCGAGGATATTTTCGGCGGAAGTGGTGTCGGCCAGGTGATTTTCTTCCAACATGGCAAGGATGTTCATACTGAGAGGCAGGGGCGGGAGGCGACATTTTATCCCGTGCGGCAGAAAGAGCCGGAGGGTTCCGTATCCGCGTTCCAGGATGGCAGTTCCGAAGCGTGCGAGGGCGAAGGGAACCGGGAGGATGAGGGGGTGGGACTTTGTGCAAAAGTACCAGGGGAAGGCAAGGAGAAGGGTGGCGGGCTGGTTGTTGATGAAAGTCGGCTTTCGTCCGGCGGTTTTTGCGACCGTTTCCAAAATTTCCCGGAAGGTTGTCTTCGGGCCGCCCAGTTCGAAGGTTTGGCTGACCGTACTGCCATTGCCAACGGAGCGGACAAATGCGGTGGCTACATCCCCCACCGGAATCGGACGGAAGATGGTGATGCCTCCGCCGATGCAGGGAATGGTGTCGAGGAGGAGGATTTTTAGGGGAAAGATATTCAGTGAAAAGAGGAGACGGGTCAATTCTCCATCGGAGCCGTAGATCAACGATGGGCGGAAGATAGTCCAGTCCAAGCCGCTTTGACGAACGAGTTCCTCCGCCTCCCATTTCGTCCGATGGTACTCGGAAACGGCGTGCTCCCGAGTCCCCGCCGCGCTCATGTGGATGAAGCGTTTCACTCCCGCCTCTTTCGCCGCAGTCAGGATATTGATCGTTCCTTCCACGTGAATTTTCCGGAAGGTGGCATCCTCCCGTTCCACGATGATCCCGACGAGGTGGATGACAGCCTTCACTCCTCGCATTGCGTCTTTCAACGTGGCGGGGCGGGTGACATCTCCCTCGGCAATTTCCAGAGATTCCCACCGGTGCAGAGACTCCTTCCTCCGCACCAGGGCACGGACTTTCCGGCCGCTTTGGAGAAGTTTTTCCAGAATTTGCCTGCCGACAAAACCGCTGGCACCTGTTAGAAGGATCATAATGATCGAGCTTTCCCTGCCTACGAACGAACATACGGTTTTTATTCCCGTAACGCAATCCCTCCAGAAAACCGCCACGGCCAACGGCTGGAAGGACGGCATTCTGACGGTCTACATCCCTCACACAACCGCCGCCGTGTGCATCCAGGAAAACGCCGATCCCGATGTGGTGAAGGACATGATCTATGCCTTGGAAAAAGCCGTGCCCTGGCGCGACCCGCACTACGCTCATTCCGAAGGTAACACCGCCGCCCATGTGAAGGCAGCCATGCTCGGCTCCTCCATACAGGTGATCGTGCAGGACGGACATCTGCAACTGGGCACCTGGCAGGGCGTCTATTTCTGCGAGTTCGACGGCCCGCGTGCCCGCACTTTCTGGGTGACGTTCAACCCGTCCGGGAAATGAATTTTTCCACCTGGGTGAGCCTTCTTGTGGCGTCGATCCTCCTGAGTCTTTCTCCGGGGCCGGGAGCCCTTGCCTCCATGTCAAGTGGTTCGGCTTACGGGCCGTTCCGGGGATATTGGAATGTGATCGGCCTGCAACTCGGGCTTTTCACTCAGGTACTCATTGTCGCGGTTGGATTGGGCGCCGTGCTGGCGGCTTCGGCGATGGCCTTCCAAATCGTCAAATGGCTGGGAGCGGGCTATCTGGCCTGGCTTGGCATTCAACTATGGTTGAGCCACCCCATTGGCGCAAAGGGAGGGAATGAATGGCAAAATCCCTTTTCCATCCGCGAGTTGATCGTGCGCGGATTCCTGATCAATACGAGCAACCCGAAATCTGCCGTCTTCATGGCGGCCATCCTGCCGCAGTTCATCGACTCCCGCACCCCGCTTGCGCCGCAGTACGCCATCATCGCCGCCACTTTGATAAGTATCGATCTCCTCGTCATGGCCATCTACACCGCCCTCGGCGCCCAACTGCTGAAACTCATGCAGGCCACCTCATCCCAGCGACTCCTCAACCGCGTTTTCGGCACGCTCTTCCTCTCCATCGCCCTGCTCCTGGCGGTGTATCATAGAGGGTAGCCTATGTTCAAAGAGCTTGACGCGGGCGGATGTTTTCCGAGCATGAGGAATGGTCATTCACTCGGTTTATTTTTGGTTGTCAGATGGTTTGAGCGGTGAGGATGTGGAGGCGTTCCGGAAGGGGTTGGAAAGTTTGCGTCCGGTGGAAACCGTGGCGACCATTTACATCGGCACTCCGGCCAGGACGGAGCCGCGCCCGGTGATCGATGCTTCTTATGATTTTTCTCTCATCGTCCTCTTTCAATCGGTTGAGGCTCATAACCTGTACCAGACGCACCCCCTGCATGAGGCCTTCGTGAGGGACTGCAAAAAGTACTGGAAGAAAGTCCAGATTTACGACACGGAAGTTCCCGTCCTCGCTTAATCATCAGGACGATATGGCTCAATTTCCAAAGCGGAAAATGAGAATATTAAAAGTCTAGTTCCTCTTGTGGTTTAGTATCACTTGACAGAATCCTTTTCCCGACTAGCGTGCAAGTACTTGCTTGCATTTTATGAAAGAGGAAACCCGTAATCGTATTCTCACCGCTGCCAGAACGGTCTTTGCCAGAGCCGGTTTTCGTGGGGCAACCACCCAGGAGATTGCCCGGGAAGCGAAGGTCAACGAGGTCACGCTCTTTCGCCATTTTAAAAACAAGAACCTGCTTTACTCCGCCGTCATTGGTCGGTGCGTCGACGCCCAGAAGGAAATCCTGGGACAGGCAATCCAATCCGACGCCCGACTGGAGGAAGTATTGCTCTCCGTTGCAGAGTCGTATCACACAGCGGTGGTGAATGCCGCCGACTTTATCCGCATTTCCATCGCCGAATCGCAAAATGATACACGCCACCCGCACCGCAAGCTCTACGAAGTGGTCAAGCCCTTCCGTGATCAATTTCGCCTCTTTCTCGTCCATCGCCAAAAGGCGGGGGAAATACATCCGGATGTCGATTGTGAAGTCGCGATGGAAGCCTTTATCTCCCTGTTTTTCGGAAACGCCATCAAGCCCAAGATCATTCCGGTCTCCTTTTCGGTGGATGAGTACCGTCGGTTCTGCGTCAAAATCTTTGTCCGGGGGTTGAGGCCGTGAAACTTCTTCCCGCAGATCACTATCCCTCCAAGCTCGCCTACTGGGCGGCCCGCCACGACTGGCTGAAATGGTTCATCCTTTTTGCCGCATCCTTTAGTGCGGTGCTGGAGGTGATCGACACCAGTATTGTGAATGTCGCCATCCCGGACATGCAGGGGAATCTCGGCGCCTCCCTATCCGAAATCGGCTGGGTCTCCACCGCCTACGCCATGGCGAACGTCGTCATCATCCCGCTCACAGCGTGGATGGGGGAACGATTCGGCAAAAAGCGGTACTTTCTTTTCTCCCTCGTTTCCTTTACGATTTCCTCCGTCGCCTGCGGCATGTCGACCAATCTCACGATGCTGATCATTGCCCGGGTCATCCAGGGCCTCGGAGGCGGTGGACTTCTGGCAAAGGGTCAGTCAATTCTCTTCGAGACCTTTCCCCCGGAGGAACACGCCAGAGCCAGTGCCGTCTTCGGACTCGGGATCATCGTCGGCCCGACCATTGGCCCGACTCTGGGTGGCTGGCTGACGGATACCGTCGGCTGGAGGTGGATTTTTTTCATCAACGTTCCGTTTGGAATTTTTGCCGTCTGGATGATTTCGACATTTCTCTACAACGATGATGGATCACACCTGGCTGAAAACGGAGAACGGTCGGTCGACTGGCAGGGCATTCTTCTTCTGGCTGTCGGGCTGGGGTGTCTCCAGATCGTTCTGGAGCAGGGGCAGGAAGATGACTGGTTTTCCTCGGAATTCATTAGCCGATGCGCACTCGCCAGCGTCATTGGGCTGATTCTTTTTATCTGGAGGGAACTGCATACGGAGCATCCAGCCGTTAATCTGCGGGTTCTCCGGTATCGTGCCCTCACGGCGGGAAGTCTTTACTCCATCATGGTTGGGGTCGTTCTTTTTGGAACGGTTTTCGTCATCCCCGTATTTGCACAGAACATCCTTCACTTCACCGCCACCGAGACCGGTCTCATGCTGGTGCCCGGTGCACTGGCATCGGCAACGGGGATGATCCTCATGGCCCGGTTTCTGAAATACTTCGACCCACGTTATGTGATTGTCTTCGGTTCGCTGGTCACCCTCGGCAGCGTTCTGGCGCTTTGCAACCTGAATCCCGATACCGGATATGACCAGTTTTTCTGGCCACTGCTGGCGAGAGGCTTTGGCATGGTTATGATGTTCATTCCCCTTACGGTTGCAACGCTGGGCGGATTGCCGAATCAGGACGTCCCCGCGGGCGCCGGGCTTATCAGTCTCACCCGTCAGATGGGCGGCAGCATCGGCATCGCCCTCATGACAACCCTTGTCGACAGGATGGAAGTCATCCACCGCTCGGAACTCGTTTCTAAAATCACGGACTACGCCCCCTCATTCTCCGAAAGGCTACAGGCGGCCACGAGTTTTTTCAGTTTGAATACCGGGGACCCGGTACAGGCGCATCTTCAGGCGCTTGCCTCCATTGACCGAGCGGTGAATGGTCAGGCGGCCCTGCTCAGTTTCGTTGACGTGTTCACCATGGTTTCCGTCATGATCATCCTCTCCCTGCCGCTCATCTCTCTCCTCGGAAAGGGGGGCGACTCCACCGCCCTGGAGGAACAGCCCATCCACTGATTTCTCACTTTTACAGAAAGCAAAAATATGACCACACCGAAACAACCTCCCACCACCACTCCCTTCGCTCGCGTGAAGAGGAGACTTGGCTATACGCTTGGCGCCATCGTCCTGCTTGGCTTCACCTGGTACCTCTACGACATGTGGACACACGAAGAGACCGATGACGCCTACGTCACCGGCGACATCCACTATATATCCTCACGAATCACCGGCACTGTGCAAAAGGTGTGCGTTGATGACAATCAGCTCGTCACGAAGGGGGAAGTTCTCGTGCAACTCGATCCAGCCGATTACCAGGCGTTGTTTGATGAAGCCAAGGCAAAATATGAAGAGGCGCAGTCCGATTTCGAACGGGTCAACGCCCTTGCCGGGACAAAAGCCATGTCCCAGCAGGATCTCGACCATGCGAAAGAAACGCTCGACGTGGCCAAGGCGCACATGGACACTGCCCGGCTCCAGCTCAGCTACACCACCATCACCGCCCCTGCCGCCGGACATGTCGGCAGGAAAAACGTCGAGACCGGGAACCGTGTCCAAGTCGGCCAGTCCCTTCTCGCCGTCGTCGAGGATGATCCATGGGTCGAGGCGAATTTCAAGGAAACCCAGCTTGCCAACATGAAAATCGGGCAGACCGTTTCTCTTTCTGTCGACTCCATTCCCGGCAAAGAATTCGTCGGCATCATTGACAGTATTTCCCCGGCCAGCGGGAATCAGTTCGCCCTTCTTCCGGCGGATAACTCGACAGGGAACTTCACCAAAATTGTCCAGCGCATTCCGGTAAAGATCCGGTTTGACCCAGAATCGATCAAAGGCTACGAGGATCAAATCCGGGTTGGTCTTTCCGTGGTCGTCCGCTTACGCATTCGCTAGTGGAGGAAAACAACCCATGAAACCGAGCAAAATCCTATTTCTTTTGAGTACCGCCCTCGCGTTGGCTGCATGCGCCGTCGGGCCGGATTACAAAAAACCGGAGGTGGCCGTCCCCGCCGACTGGCGCTGGAAAAAAGCCGAGCCGAAGGATGCACTGCCGAAGGGCGACTGGTGGGCAGTCTTCCATGATGAGGAACTCAACGCCCTCATGAAACAGGCGGTCGAAAACAATCAGGAGCTGCGCGCCGCCCTGGCCCGGGTCGATGAACTCCGAGCCAAGTCCCGAGCCAATGGCAGCCAGTTTGTCCCGACAGTGTCGGAAGATGCCTCGGCCTCCCGTTCCCGCACCTCGGCCAACGCTCCGCTCCCGCTACCCGTCACGGTCCCCTCCGTTACCCAGAATGCCTTCACGGTGCCGATGGACTTGAGCTACGAGGTCGATCTGTGGGGGCGTGTCCGTCGCTCATTTGAAGCTTCCGGCGCGGAGGCGCAGGCCAGTGCAGCCGATTTTCAAAACGTCCTTCTCACCCTCACGGCGGATGTGGCCACGAGGTACTTCGAGCTTCGCGAACTCGACACGGAGGTGGGAATCCTGCGCCAGACCCTCAAGCTTCGAGACGACGGAGTGGAAATTCAGACCCAGCGTTTCAAGGTCGGACTCATTCCCGAACTGGATCTCGCCCGCGCGCAGAGTGAGGATGCCACCGCAAAATCCGATCTCGCCGATGTCCAGCGCCAACGCGCCGAGATGGAATCTGACCTTGCCCTCCTCTGCGGCCAACCCGCTTCAACTTTTGAAGTGAAGGAAAGTCCTCTCAACGACACGCCGCCGGAAATCCCCGCCGGTCTTCCCTCCGATCTTCTGGAACGGCGCCCCGACATCGCCCGTGCCGAACGCACCCTTGCCGCCCGCAATGCCGAGATCGGCGTGGCCTATGCCGCCTTCTTCCCCACCGTCCGGCTTACCGGTCAGGCCGGCTACCTCAGCATGGAGACGAAGGATTTGTTCGACTGGGACAGCTCGATCTGGTCATTTGGCCCCAGCATCTCCCTGCCGCTTTTCACCGGAGGACGTAATCAGGCCAACCTGAAGTCCGCCCGTGCCGCTTACAACGAAGCTGTGGCCCAGTACCGCCAGCAGGTGCTGGTCGGTTTCCGCGATGTGGAGACATCTCTCTCTCAAATCCAATTTCTCGACGAACAAAGCAAGGCCGAGGCCGAGGGCCTTGTCGCCACGCGGAAAGCCGCCTCTCTCGCTGAGGATCGCTATCGTCTCGGCACGATCAATTACTTCGAGGTTATTGACACCGAGCGTTCCCGCCTTCAAAGCGAACGGGATTCCGCCAAGGTTCTCGGCAATCGCCTCATCGCGGCAGTTCGCCTCATTGAGGCCCTCGGCGGCGGGTGGCATTCCTGAATCAATGACCGGCGGAGTCCATCTTCTCCCGCGCGACACAACGCCGCACGGCAAAGCCGAATAAAATCCCGAACAGCGTGCCGATGGAGCCACCCACGAAGATGTCGGATGGATAGTGGCGGTCTAATTTCATTCGTGCCCAGCCGATGCTTCCCGCCACGATAAGCATCGGGAGACCGACGGGAGGCATGGCAACGGCGACGGCAACCCCTGATCCGAACCCGGTGGCGGCGTGTCCGGAGGGAAAGCCCTGATAATCGGAAAGCATCGTGATGCCGTAAAAACCGTCCACAGCGTCGGCGCTGGGACGGGGGCGGCCAAGAGTGAGGCGAAAACAATTCGCCAAAATTCCCGCCATGGCTGCCGACAGGAGGCAGGCGACCGCGATCTGGCGGAAACGGCTTGATTTCATAGCCAGTCCGGCGCTGTACAGAAGGACGAAGAATAGAAAAATCCCCGTTGGAAAATCACCCCAGTAGCTGATCGTGCGGGCCATTTCCTGGGCCATGCCGGGTGCGTCGGGATGGAGTTTGGAGAGATATTCCTTGTCATGCCCCCAGATCACCAGTCCGGTGATGATGACGCTGACGAGGTAGATGCATATCCACCATTTCATCTTGCGGGCGATAACCCATGCCTCCTTGCTGAGTTCCAGGCTGTCCTGCCACAACAGGAGAAAAAACTTTTTTACCATCATCTTCATCTTCTTCAATCGTCGAGATCCTGAATAAGTTCCAGCATTTTTTTCACCGCCACCGTGCCGGCCAGAGCATCGCCTCCCGTTTCGTTTTGATCGTTTTTATGGAAATCGGGGTTGATCGACTGGCCGAGTGTGATCAGTCGGGCGGAGTTTTGCAGCGGCAGAACCGCATCCGGGCCGGAGGATGGCTGCCGGTTGCCCAGGGTCCAGATTCGCTCGAAGTCGGGGACCATTTCGTAATCCCCGTCGAACTCGTCGTCGGGCGGAGTCAGGCGATCCATGGCGTTTAAAATCTCCATTCTCTCGGCGGGCGGAGCGTACCTGCTGTCGGTGAGATCCTGCAGCTTTGCCCATGCAAGGTAAAAGTCCGGGTCATCGGTGACGGTTGATTTCAGGAGATTCCAGGAAGGAGAGAGATCCCCCTCGCTTTGGCGGAGCAGAAAGCGACTGGTGGTATATTCGAGGGCTGCGTCATGCGGTTCTTTTTTCAGTCTGGCCTGCAGGACTTCCAGAGCCAGCGAGGAGGCATAATCGTCATCCAAAACGCCGGTCGTCTGGAGGAGGCGGTCATCTCCACCGGTGATGTGTTCCGGAAGGCAGGCAAAAGCCTGTCGGTAGATTTCTTCCGCGCGGTTTTCCATCGCCTGGGAGGTGTAAAGCTGGCCCAGACGAATATCGAGAAATTCAGAATCCGGGTAGAAAGCGTGGGCTTTTTCAAACTCGCTCATGGCATCCCCCGTCAACCCGATTTTTTCGAGTTGATCCGCTTTATTGGCGGGATCGATTGCGACAATTTGTTTGTCGAGGATATCCTTTTTCTTGTCGTCAAAATCCAGATGGAGGGACAAGGCCAGCTTCAGTTTTTCAGCGGCCATGAAGGGGTTTGTTTCCGATGGCTTGTCGTAGGAAGGAAGATGGTCGGCATCTGAAACAACCGCGTACGCCTCCGGATATTTTCCGAGCTGAAAGAGCGCCCTTGCCTTCCAGATATAAGGCCAGTCATCGAGGGGGTGATCGTGAATGATTGGATTCACTTTTTGAAGCGTCTGCTCCGGCCCTTCCCATTCCAGATAAAGCTCTCCGATGTCGTCGCAGTCGATCTGGTTCTTCATCATCGCGTCAAGGATTTGCAACGCCTTGGCCTGTTCTCCGATGGCATGAAAGGCGCGCGCCGCGAGAATGCCGAGGAGCGGTCCCCGGGGTTCCGAATCATCCAGGATTTCGGAAAGATCGGCTGCTCCCCACCATTTGGAATGTTCCAGGAGATTTGTCGCGAGATACCATTCACCCCGGCGGCAGTAAATTTCGAGAAGCCTGCGGAGCTGGGGGCGCGCATTCGTGTTTTCGGCTGTGGAGTCATGGGTCAGGCTCAGGTTGCTTTTGGTTATCTGAAGATCGCGGTAGAGAAGGTTTTCCCATTGGGCGTCATACTTTTTTTCCGAAAACAGGCGGAACAAGAGGCTCAGATCCTTCTCGACATCGGGTGAGTTGATTTCGGCGCGGATGGGTTCGTAATTTTCAAAAAATTCGGAGAGCCCTTCATTTGTGAGATCGTCGTAGCCCCGCAAACGTCCAATTTGCGCCAGAAGGGCGGCCGCGCGGACGGATAATTCATCATTCTTTTTCGGGTTTTCCCGGATCAGGGAACGGAGGGTATTAATGGCATCGCCAATGTTTCCATTGTTGAGTTGGATTTTCGCCTTGGCATACGTGAGTTGCCGTCTTTCAGTTCGAGTGGTGAATCGATTCAGGAACAGCTCGTCGATCAGTTCCAACATGGTTCCCTGCTGGTAAAGTTTTTTCCCCAGAGAGGCATATTCTTTCCAGAGGTTTTGATTCGGGTCGGTGATCAGGTTCCTGTGGAAAGGATCGTGAAAGCAGGCGTTGAGAAATTTAAAGACCCGCATCGACATCTCACGGTCGCTGAGGGAGGAGAGGTCATCCGAATTGAGATGGAATCCCTCTTCGAAATTGGAATTAAAAGAGTCTATCTCCGAGAGAGCCTGATTATATCTGCCGCGCGCGATGAGACCGAAGATATACCACTTCCGGGCGGCTTTCGTGTCGTCATCGCTCATCCCCAGCCACAGGCGATTCGGGCCGTAGGTGGCGAGCATGTCCTCGTACAGGTCGAAGGAATCAGGCGAGTCAAGGAGAAGTGTCTGGGGGGCGTTCAAACCACCGGACATGTCTTCGCCAACACTCACAGCCAGTTGATAAGTCTCAAGTCCATCCGGAATATCGAGCGGCGCGGGGACTGCCTTGAAGGCCCGTTTTAAAAGATCTTCCGCTTCCTTCGACCCGGCCAGCGTCACAAGATCTGGCACACGGAAGGAGATGGTGGCATCCATTTCGGTGATGAAATGGGTCGCCTCGATCCGGGCAAGTTGTTTTTTGAAAAGATCGAGAATTTCTTCCGGCGCCAGAGATTGCTCGGCAATGGCTGTCTGGGCAGAGAAAACCTCCAGCATCAGAGCCTCCCGTTTCTGCGGCCCCAAGGCGGGGAGATCCGGCGAAAAAAGTTTATCGAGATTCTGTACCGCCGTTTTCGGATCGTGTTTGAGCAGGGCGGCAAAGGATTGGAGGACGATCAGGTTCCGGGGCTTGGAGCTTTTTTCCAAGCTGAACTTTTCCACCCCGACACAGATTCCGGGCCAGGATTTCGGGCCGGGGATCACATCGAATATTTTTTTAAAATCGGCAGGCGACCCTTTTCCCCCTCCCTCAATCTCAAGGGAAGAAGCAGCCAGCGCCACCCATTCCCGAGCGGCGGCTTCCGGCTTCATGGAAGCCTGGCGTTGTTGAAAATCCTCCAGACGGCCATCCATGGCAGCATCCTTCAGCTCCTTGACACGGGCGTCGGATTCCGGGTCCGGCTCCAGATGGCGTTTTTCCAGCCAGGAAATACCTCTCACCATTTCATGAACCCCCACCCCGGTCAGGATCACGAGAATCACCGCCCAGAGCAGAAGGTTTAAGTTCCAGATCAATCGACGCATCGAAGAAGGGAATCTACAGGGTCTTTGGGGAAATCAAAAAGCCTTTTCCTTCGGGTGGGTGATTCTCTACTATCCACCCCTTATGGACGAAATGGCCAAAGCCTATGAAGCCTCCCAGGTGGAGGATCGCATCTACGCCTCATGGTTGAGGCAGGGAGTTTTCCACGCAAATCCGGCGAGCACCAAGCCCGCTTTCTCGATCGTCATCCCTCCGCCGAATGTCACCGGCATTCTGACGATGGGTCATGTTCTGAACAACACCATCCAGGACATCCTCGCCCGCAAGGCTCGGCTCGATGGGCGGGAAGTTCTGTGGCTGCCCGGCACAGATCACGCGGGCATCGCCACCCAGACCGTTGTCGAAAGAAGGTTGAAAAAAGAACAGGGTAAATCCCGCCACGATCTCGGACGCGACGCTTTCCTGAAGGAAGTCTGGACGTGGAAGGAGAAGCACGGAGGCATCATCATCCAGCAGTTGAAGAAGCTCGGCTGTTCCTGCGACTGGCAACGCGAGCGTTTCACGATGGATGAGCATTACTCCCGCGCCGTGGCGGAAATTTTCGTCAAACTTTACGGGCGCGGCCACATCTACCGGGGCAAGCGCATGGTGAACTGGTGCCCCGGTTCGCTCACCGCCATTTCGGATGAAGAAGTCATCCCGACTCCGCAGAAAGGCTTCCTCTACCATATGAAATACGAGGTGGCGGAAGAACCCGGCACTTTCCTGGAAATCGCCACGACCCGCCCGGAGACGCTCATGGGCGATACCGCCGTCGCGGTGAATCCCTCCGACGAGCGGTATCAGAAATATATCGGCAAGCATTGCTGGCGGCCTTTCCCACGGGCGAAAATCCCGATCCTCGGGGATGACCACATCGACCCGAAATTCGGCACCGGGGTGTTGAAGGTCACACCCGCACACGACAAGGCAGACTTTGAAATCGGCCAGCGTCACAAGCTGGAAGTGATCGACATCTTCACACCCAACGCGCACATCAACTGCCCCGCCGTGCCGGAGCTGCACGGTCTGGATCGCACCGAGGCACGCAAAAAATCCGTGCAGATGCTCACGGATCTGGGCCTCATGGTCAAGGAAGAGCCTTATCAAAATAACGTCGGCTTCAGCGAGCGCGCGGGCGTGCCCATCGAGCCTCGTCTCTCCGAGCAGTGGTTCCTCAAATACCCGAAGACCGAGGAGGCGCTCAAGGTCGTGCGCGACGGGCTCATTCGTTTCTTCCCCTCTCGCTGGGAAAAAGTTTACCAGCACTGGCTCGACAACATTCAGGACTGGTGCATCTCCCGCCAGCTCTGGTGGGGCCACCGCATCCCGGTCTGGTATCGCGGCGAGGAAATCAAGTGCCAGATCGATTCCCCCGGTGAGGGTTGGCAGCAGGACGCCGATGTGCTCGACACCTGGTTCTCCTCGTGGCTCTGGGCGTATGAGACGATGGATGAGGAGACGCGGAAAAAATTCTACCCCACCAGCGTCCTTGTCACCGGCCCCGACATCATTTTCCTCTGGGTGGCACGCATGATCATCGCCGGACTGGAATTCCAGCCGGGAGCAGATTCCTCTCTGGAAAAAAACATCGCCTTCAACGATGTCTACTTCACCGGCATCATCCGCGACAAGCAGGGGCGCAAGATGTCGAAATCCCTCGGCAACTCCCCCGACCCGCTCGACCTAATCGCAAAATACGGCGCGGACGGTCTGCGCTTCGGCCTCATGCGAATCGCTCCACAGGGGCAGGACATCCGCTTCGACGAAAAGCAGATCGAGGAAGGGCGCAATTTTTGCAACAAACTCTGGAACTCCTGCCGCTTCCGCTCCATGCAGGGGCCACCCGATGCCCTGGCCGATCCGTGGAAACACACGCTCACGCCCTTCGCCCATCACATCCTCCAGCGACTGGATGAATTGATAGCGAAGGTCGATCAGGCCTATTGCGATTATGAATTCAGCAACATGGCCGGGGCGGTCTACGCCTTCGTCTGGGATGACTTCTGCGCCCGTTTTCTGGAGACAGCCAAAGCCGACTTTGCCAATGCCAACAGCCCCACGCGCCAAGGCACGCTGGCGACCTTTGATTACGTCCTCTCCCGCGTCTTTCGCCTGCTCCATCCCTACACGCCATTCATTACCGAGGAACTTTGGTCAACCCTTGGTCTTGGCACGGGAACGATCCAGTTCGCAGAATGGCCCACGCCTTCTAAGAAATACGTTGAAACCGCTGCTCACCTGTTAATGCCTCAAGCAACAAGTGATTCCCCAGATAGCCAACGTAGTGTGAGTGCTTTCGAGGCTGGAGGTTGGTACAATCTGATTGATGAAGGTCGCCGTCTTCGCGCGCAGTTTGACATTCCTTCCAGCAAAAAAGTGAAGATGCTCCTCGTCAAACAGGTAGCGGTCGGAAAGTTTGATGAGATTTATATTCAGGCAGCCATGGGAATGATCAACCTCGAAAGCCTGCAAGTTGTCTCCACCCGTCCGGCAAATGCACCTTCCTCCCTCACATCACTCGGTGAGCTTTGCCTTCCGCTTGAAGGGCTCGTCGATCCCGAAAAGGAAAAGGCTCGCATCCAGAAGGAAATCGAAAAAGCCGAAGCCGAACTTTCACGCGAGAATGCGAAACTTCAAAATGAGTCCATGATCGCCAAGGCCCCGCCGGAAAAAGTCACCGCCTGGCGTCAGATTGCGGAGGACGCCGCAGTCCGGCTGGCCAAACTGCGCCTCCAGCTTCAGCAATATTCCTGATGTCTGCTTAGAGCCTGTCTGAAAATTGATTTTACAAAAGAAAACGTTTTAATACGGTTTGCAGATATTGACATCCAGGCGGTGTGCCGCTTCAATTCTTCCCGCAATGAAGAACCTTTCACCCCTCCTTCTCGGTTTTGTTCTGACCGTATTTGCGTTCCCGCCATTTACCCGCGCAGAAGAAGAACTGCCTTCGCCCGAAGTCCAAGACATGGAGTGGGCGATCATTCCGCACAAGGAAGCCAAAGACAAAGCATTCGTAAATGACATGAAATATGGCTCCGGGACAAGGACTCTGACAGAAGTGAAGTTTGAAGTGAAGGTTTCCGCCATTCGTGGTCAGACCGTGAACGATGTTCAGGTCTTCATTTTTCCCCTGGAGCGCGACATGGAATGGAAAAACAACGACGTCAACAAAGGGCACGAAATCTCAACGGTTCTGAAACTCAAAAGCTTTTCCCTCACACCGACCCAACAGGATTGGACTGACACCTCGACCGCCGCCCGTTTTGAGACCATGCGCTCTCAAAATGCCAATATGGCCTGGCAGGGAGGCAGGGAATTTTGCGGCTATGTCGCGGAATTGAGAATCGGGGGAAAGGTTGTCGCAGTAAAAACCTCCGGCAGCGATGTGCAGCAGATCAGGAAAGCATTTTTTATCTTCCGCTCTTCCAAGAATTACCCCAAACCGTCCGCCAAAACAGACACCAAGCCCGAATAGAGCAACGCTGTCCGTCGAGTATGCCTTGAAAGCATGATATTTGCGCGCCTTTTTACTTTTATAAATATTATTGCGTAAAATCTCACTCAGTCGTAATGTATACATGTGGATAATACCTACCGAGAGGAATTAAAACCATTTATCACGGCTGATGGATCTGAGATACGCGAGATTCTTGCTTATCGAAATTCAGCAATCCGAAACCAGAGCCTTGCGGAGGCAACTTTGCCTCCCGGCGGTGCGACCCAGGAACACTATCATCCCCACGCCGAGGAGATATACTACCTCTTAAAAGGACAGGGGAAAATGAAGCTGGAGGGCGAATTACGTGACGTCGTCCCCGGCGACGCCATCGCCATTCCTCCCGGCAAACGACACAAGATTTGGAATACCGGCAGCAAGCCTCTGGTCTTCCTCTGCTGCTGCGCTCCCTGCTACGAACACTCCGACACGGTAATGGTCGAATGAAAACCCTCGCCCCCATTCTGCTTCTCCTTTTGGTCGTCTCCACCTCATGGGGGCAGCTTACCCCGGAGCAACACACCCGCCTCGTAAAATACTCCCGCTGGCTCGGAGCCCAAAACATCTGCTACAACGAGAACTGGCTCCCGCCCAACCAGTCGCAGTCCTGGACCATGGATTGCTCAAACACCTCCCGCTACCTCTACGAGACGCTCTTCCACATTCACCTCCCGAGGACAGCCTCCGACCAATACGTGGCTCTCGAAAAAGCCGGGCGCGTTCACTCCGTTCCCCTGCGCTGGGATGGCTCCATCGATACCCCCGCCCTTTTAAACGAGCTTCGTTCAGGCGACCTCCTCTTCTGGGAAAATACCTACAATGTGAAACGCGACCCCCCCGTCTCCCACGTCATGATCTACCTCGGGCAGACTGCGGAACATGTGCCGATGATGTTCGGCTCCTCCTCCGGTGCAGAAGGGGAACACAGCCACCACGGCGGTGTCGATGTCTACGTCTTTCGCCCGAACGCTCCCTGCGGCGGCACCTCAGCCTTCTTCGGATTCATTCCCCTCGAGCGGGGAAAATTCATCGGCTTTGCGCGGCCCATCCTCCAACCCATTCCGCCACCCCCTCCGCAAGTGGCCTTAACCCCCTCCCTTCCTCATGGAAATACGACAAATTGAACTTGAGGATGCGGAAAACTTTCTGGAACTGACTCACCTGATCGAGGAAGAGCGGGTCTACAAACTCTTTGAAAAAGGCGAGCAGATCGCCACCGTACAGGAACAGGAGGAACAAATCCGCTGGTTCCAATCGGCGCCCAACCGCACCATTCTCATCGCAGAAGACCAAGGTGTCCTCGTCGGCTACGCCATGCTGATGGGTGGGGAGTACGCCGTCGACCGCGCCACCGTCGTCATCGTTCTCGAAGTCCGCGCCAGCCACCAGCGCCGGGGCATTGGCCGAACCCTCCTGCATGAGGCGGAACAATGGGCCCGTTCGGTGGGAGTCCACCGCGTGGAGTTGACCGTTTTGACCGATAACGACGCCGCGATTCCGCTCTACAGCTCCTATGGTTTCGTCCGTGAGGGAACCAAACGCGCCGCACGGCTCGTAAAGGGAACTTTCAAAGATGAATATCTCATGGCAAAAATACTCGATTGATCATGACCATTCTCGTTACCGGAGCAGCGGGTTTTGTGGGCCGCGGAGTGTGCAAGGCCTTGCACGACGAAGGACATCGCGTCATCGGCCTCATCTCCCAACCCAGTAAAGACGACGGTTCTCTCGCCCAGGACGGCATGAAAGTACAATACTGCGACCTCTCGAAAAAAGCCCCGGCCCTGGACGGAATCGAATGCATCATCCACGTGGCCGGGCGAACCCTGCGCAACGGGACTCCCGAACTTTTCCTGAAAGACAACGCCATGGCCACCGGCATCCTCATCCGCGCCGTGGAACAATCCCACGTCCGGCGCTTCATCCACCTCTCCACCGTCTCCGTCTACGGCAGAGTCACCGTCCGCGAACTGACCGAAACGAGCCCCATGCACGAACCTTCACCCTATGGCCTGACCAAGCTCCTGGCCGAGGAATTCGTCAAGGGACTGGCCGCCTCCGACATCTCCATCCTCAACATCCGGCTGGCCACCATCCTCGGCATCGGCGCACAGGGCCACCTCCTTTCGCGGACTCTGGAAAAGGCCCGACAAAGCGAAGTCATCACCGCCCTGAACCCAAAGGAACCCTTCAACAACGCCGTCCACATCCGCAACCTGGGTGAATGCATCTGCCAGCTCGTGAAGATGGAAAAACTCCCCCACCCTCTCGTCAACCTCGCCTCCCGTTCCTCCATTCCCTTCGGCGACCTCGTGAAACAAATCGTCAAGACAGCCAACTCAAGATCCAAAATCGCCTTCGCCGATAACCCCCCCCATTCCTTCACCATCTCCCCCCACCGCGCCTTGGAAGACTTCCACCTCCCCCTGTGGGACTGCCAGAAAACCATCTCCACCTGGCTCGCCGAAGAAGGAGTTTAAAATCTATACCCACGAAAAGGCCAAAAAATCCAAGGATCAAGGCGACTGGCTTTTCCTCGTGGGACCAGATGCTGATTTAGGGCAGACAAAACTATAATGGAAAAAGTGGAGTATATGCCCCCAGACAACTGCAAAAGGAAAAAATTCCGATAAGCCCGAACAATACTATTCCGCTGATGATTATGCAGGATGATTTTATTTGGGGATCCATTTGCATGGAGTCAAAATAAACAACGCCACCAGTCCACCCAAGAATAACAAAAGAAAGCAAAACCCCATAATCTCGAAAGTACATGGCAAGCGTGTAGATTTCAGGAAATGGAATTCCGTCAGGAATGATGCGGGTGATGGAGGGGGGGTTGTCTTACGAACTGGTACCACTAACTACTATGGAGATTGCAAATTTTCATAAAAGGCAAAATGAGACTTATCCCAATGATGATGCTCATGAGGATCAGAACCGCGTTACACCCAAGAATCAAAAGTGCTGCATGATGGGGTCGGCAAATTCTGAAAGATATAACCAGAGCAACGAGTACAAGACTGATGATTAAAATGGGAAGAAGCCACTTCCCGCAAATAACCCACTGGGTCACTAAGGGCAGCTCAGTACCAGGGGGAAGCATTTCGTGAAAAATCGTTTCGAATTGTCCGATCAATAATGAAATGCCCAACGTAATGATACCGCAAAAAACCGTCAACATGGATGAGTTTATTCGGGATGCCCTGTCCAAATCCTGAATCGCCTGCTTCAACTCAGAGTCGTCACTCATAACGTGTATGCTGGCTGACTTTTAGGGATTGAGCCAGCCTTTTCCCAGATGACTTTCAATCGCAAATCAGAAATCGTGATTCAGAAAAGACCGTGTTCACGGGCTTCTACGATGAGCCAAGGAAATCAACTGGGAAAACGGTGATTGGGTTTGGCCAATACCACAGAAGTAACTTCTTTGAGGCTGAGGAATGAATTAAATCAAGCTGTCTCTTAAATACTTAGGCGACGGGGCGTGTGAGAAAGGTGCGGGCTTCCTCGATGGAGATTTCGCCACGGAGGAGGAGGAGGGTGGCCTGTTTCATGAGGTTGGTGTAGCCGCGGTTTTGGTTGTGGCGGCGGATATCACCGGGGGAGGCGTGTTGTTCGACCATGGCGATGATTTCCGAATCGACGGGAAGCATTTCGAGGATGGCGCGGCGACCTGAGTGGCCAGAGCCGCGGCAGGCGGGGCAGCCGACGCGGTCGCTGATGACGGGTTCGGGGATGTCAACTTCGGGGAAGGGGCGGAGGTCTTCGGGTGTGGCGGGGTGGGTGCGGCGGCAGAGGGGGCAGAGTTTGCCGACGAGGCGTTGGGCGACAGAGAGTTTCATGGCATAACCAAGGGCGATGCGGTCGATTTCGAAGGATCCGCACATGCGTTCGATGACGCCGACGCAGTCATTGGCGTGGACGGTGGAGAGGACGAGGTGTCCGGTGAGGGCGGCCTGGACGGCGATCTGGGCCGATTCGGTGTCGCGCATTTCACCGACCATGATGACGTCGGGGTCACAGCGCATGGCGGAGCGGAGGGCTTTGCGGAAGGTGATGGTGTTTTTGTCGCCTTCTTCGCCGTCGCGAACGTCGACTTGGACGGCGTTTTCAAAGTGTTTTTCGACAGGGTGTTCGATGGTGATGATCTTGGTGTCGTGTTTGTCGAGGAATTTGAGGCAGGCGTAGAGGGTGGTTGTTTTGCCGCTTCCGGTCGGGCCAGTCATGACGAACATGCCGCTTTCCTGGCTCAGGCACCAGTGGAGGGTGGTCATTTCCCTTACAGGGAGGCCGAGGTCTTCCAGTTTGGGGACGGAGGAGCCGAAGATGCGGATGACGATGGCTTCTTCACCTCCCTTACAGACGCAGACGGAGTAGCGCATGTCGTAGCGTTTGCCACGGATTTCGAAGTAGCCGGCACCGTCTTGCATGATGCCGACGGTTTCGTGGCGCATGCCTCCGATGATTTTGGCGCGTCGCATGAGGAGGGGGTAGAGGGTTTTAGGAATGGGGGCCTGGGTGATCATGTCGCCGTTGATGCGAAAGCGGACGACGGCTAGATCGGTCTTGGGCTCCATGTGGATGTCGCTGGCGCCCATGCGGATGCCGGCTTCCAGAATTTTGTCGAATAGGGAGACTTCCGGGTGGGGGTCGGTGTTTTTGATCTGCCAGTCGCGGACGACGAGGGGTTCGGCTTCGTCGACGACCATTCCGGGGAGAAGGGAGCGGGCGGTGTGAGCTTCGCGGATGCGTTGCAGTTCCCGGGGACCGACGGAGAACATGATGACTTTGCGGGAGAGTTTCTGGTAGAGGCTGTCGTGGAGGAGGTGGTCCGAGGCTCGGGGTGAGGCGACCCAGGCATGGGTGGCGGTGCGCATGAGGATGAGCGCATCGGGCAGATCTTTCGGGCTGAGGCATTGGTCGTACTGAAGGGGGGGA